>Ga0214544_1010752_pt1 | contig 13217 bp, 14 predicted proteins | sample CNSS3metaG_FD_160074 | JGI IMG/M metagenome (GOLD analysis project Ga0214544, IMG submission 160074) | Root nodule microbial communities from cowpea collected in UCLA plant growth center, Los Angeles, California, USA - CNSS3 | ecosystem: Host-associated > Plants > Roots > Nodule | place: USA...
ATAAAACCCCTTTTGAAATGGTGTCAAAGTCAGGATATGGCCTTTGTCCTTTCTTGTAGGTACTGGAGCCTGTGCAAGGTCTGCTCTACTTGTAAGAACCTGAAAACATCAGTACCATATCCTTTAACTGGGAATGTAGAAAAGAAAAACAAAATAGATTAACATCAATACTTTAAACATTCTAATTCCCACTTGTCAAATTTACGTATGTTGATGGATGTTTATAGTGCTAAATGTGAACTAATCAGAAATGCAAGGAGCCATTTACAAAATTACAATGAAATAACTTCGTTACTTTCTTAAAGTATTAAGACTCAAAATGATAGAATCACTTAACAATAGGAACCAGAACAATGCCAGGGTATAATTATATATCCTCAGAATTGGAAATAATCCAATTCTTTTGATGATAATGAAATGTAAACTACACAAACAAGAGAAGGAAAACTAACTACATAAACCATAAATTTAAAGGGCATACTTCTTTTTAAAAGGGTAGAGAAATCTAGGACCAATCTACAAAATCTAAAACTGCCAAGCCAGAAAAAGGCAGGATATAGTAAATGTTTAGAATGGGTTCAGTGAACGACGACGACATACCTCTCAGAACAATGGTATCAGGCTCCTATGAGTCCTTCTTCATTATGTTAAAATCGTCAAAACCAGAAACAAAAATGACACGTTTGGGTCAGAGAGCGAGAGACATGGAAGGGGAAAGTAATAAAAGCACATGACTTGCTTAACTTTAGAGATGTTGCTTACCACACCTCCGCTTTGAGAGTCAGTGATGACAAAGGAAGCTAAAATTAGGGCTTTACATTGGGAGTCATCGTTATGGCAAAGGAAATTGAAATCAGGGTTGGAAAGAAAGGGGAAATGGGAAATAGAAAAAGGGTTGGAGAAAAAAAGGGAAAAAAAAGAAGCGGAGCAGAGCGAAACCTGCCTTTTTGAATGAACAGAGTTACTAGCTCCCAACCTTCAATGTCCCGGGCACATTAGGGATTTTTATTGGTAGCACATCAGGGGCCAACACCAAATTTTAGAGGTTGATTCATGAAGCTATTTAGCTTCAGTCGAATTCTGGCACTGAACGAAATGGGTTAGGGTTAGCAATTGGACGGTGTGAAATGGCTAAGACAATGAAACCTCCTTGTAACCTCAAGTTTTACAAATATACTGTTTTTTAATCAATATTTTCATTTTCTTTAAATATTAAATATTAAAATATATTATGGAGTCCCTAAAACCAATGCTTTAGATGTAGAAAGTTAAACGCCGCATCATATATTAGCTGTTTCCCACGTAACATTTTTATTCAATAAAATAAAACTCATATAACATGTGTCGGTTAAGCCAACTAAAAAGCTTTTTAACCGATTCTAATGATGTTCACCTCTAATCTGACGCAGCTCAACGGAAGCTAAATTGTGTGATTCTTGTAGTGCATTTTGTTTTTTACTTTAAATATTTATTTAATCTCGTTTATTTAATTTTCTAATTATTATAATTTTTTGGATTTCATATTCTCTCAACAAATAAATTTTTCGTCCTAAAAAATAAATTTTTAAAATGAATTTTATACAAAATATTTTAAAATTGTACAAAATTAAATTAATATTTTAAAACATGAATTTGATCGTATGAAATCATATTATTAGTATTTATATATAAATATTGATACAATTGTATAATTAGTTATTAAATTAAATAATTAATTATTGTAATATATATATTTATATATATAATTTATACACAATTTTATTTATTAATTTAATCACTATTAGTAATCATATTATTAATAATAATATTATGAATGAAAAAATAAAAATAACCGAAACTTCGTAAAATTTCCAAATAATATTATAATATTATTTGATAGTTATGTTTGACAAATTTCACTCTCAGTCATTTCAGTATATATAGTTATCATCCCTAACATTAAATATATGCTATAAAACATAACAGAAACACATGATCGCCAACTGCGAACTCCAAAGGCGTCCTCCTACGGTCTGCATAGGCCTTCTGTCTACTATGAGAAGTCTGCATCCTGTTCCTCACCATTCTCACTTTCTCAGTGGTTTGCTCTAACAATTTTTGTCCAACTAATACCGCTTCTCCATCCTGATACCAACAGAAGGGAGTCCTACATCTCCTGCCATAAAGAGCCTCGTATAGTGCCATGCCGATGCTCGCATGAAAGTTGTTGTTGTAGGTAAACTCAATCAAGGGCAACACCTCATCCCAAGCCCCCAGATGGTCCAATATACACGTCCGTAGTAAATCCTCAAGTGATTGGATGGTCCTCTCTGATTGGCCATCAGTCTGGGGATGGTAGGCTGAGCTCATAGTCAACTTGGTCCCCAAAGCTTCCTGCAAGGTTTGCCAGAATCAGGATGTAAAACGTGGGTCTCTGTCGGAAACTATGCTCGAAGGTACTCCATTTAACCTCACAATCTCCTTAACGTATAGCTGGGCCAACTTGGCCATGGACATCCTCAAGTTCATCGCCAAGAAGTGGGCACTCTTGGTCAATCGATCCACTATCACCCAAATGGTGTCGTGTCCCCTAAAAGTCCGTGGCAAATGGGTCACAAAATCCATGGAGATGTTGTCCCATTTCCACACTAGTATTTCCAAGGGCTGTAGGATCCCACCGGGTCTCTGATGCTTCACCTTCTCCTTCTGACATGTCAAACAGGTTGATATGAACTGGGCAACATCCCTCTTCATTCCCTGCCACTAGAAGGTCTCCTTAAGATCTTGGTACATCTTAGTCATGCCAGGATGGAAACTAATACGACTCTTGTGTCCTTCTTCCATAATTAGCCTTTTCACCTCGACATCATCAGGTACGCATACCCTACCTTGAAACCTCAGTATACCATTATCACCCAATGCAAAATCTCTAGCCTCATCTGACCCAAGCTGTTCTCTGACTCTGTTCAGACTGGCATCCAATAACTGTCTCTCTCTCACTGAGTCCAAGAAGTCACTAGATATAGTCAGGGTACTACATCTAATAAACTCAGATCCTACCTCCACCTGTAGCTTCATATCTCGAAATTTCTCTAGCAGTTCCACCTCCTTAATCATAAGGTGTGCAGTATGCACTGTCTTCTTACTTAGAGCATCTGCCACCATATTTGCCTTCCCCGGATGATATAGGAGCTCAAAGTCATTATCTTTCAGGAAGTCCATCCACCTCCTCTGCCTCATGTTCAGCTCCTTCTGGTCAAACAAGTACTTTAAACTTTTGTGGTCGCTGAACACACAAAACTGAGCATCATAAAGATAATGCCTCCAAATCTTCAAGGCAAATACTATCGCTGCCAACTCAAGGTCATGAGTGGGATAATTACGCTCATGCACCTTAAGCTGTCGTGAAGCATACGCCACTGCCTTCTTTTCTTGCATCAAGACGCAACCAAGCCCAAGATGAGACGCATCGCAGTAGACCTCAAACGGTTTCCCCACATCCGGAATTACCAATATAGGAGGACTCGTCAATCTTCTCTTTAGCTCTTGAAAGCTCTCCTCACATTTGTCCGTCCAAGTGAAGGGTTGGTCCTTCTGAGTGAGAAGTGTCAGGGGTGCCACTATCTTGGAGAACCCCTCTATAAATCTCCTATAGTAGCCCGCCAACCCCACAAAACTCCTGATCTCCGTGGTAGACTTAGGGCTTTCCCACTTTACCACTGCTTCCACCTTTGCTGGGTCCACAGCAATCCCCTGGGCGGATATCACATGCCCCAAAAACTGAACCTCATCCATCCAGAACTCACACTTAGACAACTTGGCATACAGCTGCTTCTCTCTCAAAACACCAAGCACCAACCTCAGGTGTTCTGCATGTTCCTCCTGAGTCCGGGAATAGATAAGGATGTCGTCTATGAAGACTACGACAAACTTATCTAGGAAAGGCCGGAAGATTTTGTTCATATAGTCCATGAACACCGCCGAAGCGTTGGTCACACCAAATGGCATAACCACATACTCATAGTGGCCATATCTAGACCTGAAGGCCGTCTTCTGTACATCATCGTCCTTCACCAATATCTGGTGGTATCCTGACCGCAGATCAATCTTCGAGAATACTATTGACCCATGTAGCTGATCCATCAAGTCCTCGATTCTTGGAAAAGGGTACTTATTCTTGATTGTCATTTTGTTCAACTATCTATAGTCCACACACAGTCGCGAACTCCCATCCTTCTTCATCACTAACAGCACTGGCGCTCCCCAAGGCAAAGTACTGGGTCGGATAAACTATTTCGCCATCAATTCCTCTATCTGTTTCTTAAGTTCAACCAACTCTGCTGGAGCCATGCGGTAGGGAGCCATCGATACTGGACCTGTCCCCGACACTAGATCGATAGAGAACTCTACCTCTCTGCGGGGCGGTAACCTTGATACTTCCTCCGAAAACACATCCTCAAAGTCCTGCACTACTGGTATTATTGACGTCGTCTCTCCTCCCTCCACCTCCAGATGTTTGAAGATCACGTAACACTGTGTGCCTTCATGGAGTTCCTTCATAACACCCTGAGAAGATACCAACCCAGGCTCCTCTGTGTTGGGAAAAAACAGTTTCTTCTCTCGGCAATCTATAAGAATACGATTGGCAGAGAGCCAATCCATTCCTAATATCACCTCCAACTCTTGTAGAGGCAGACAAATCAAGTTGACCCTGTACCTGCGTCCCTCTACCTCCACCAGACACCTAGCACAAAAGGACGACGTCCTGACCAAACCTGACGTTTGAGTAGACACCGCAAGCTCACACTATAGCTCGCGCACCAGCAGACCCAACTGTTCCACACATGCATTTGACACAAAGGAGTGTGTCGCCCCAGAATCATACAACACACAACATCTCATCCCAGAAATCACACAATAACCCATAACAAGGTTACCTGAACCTGCAGCCTCTGCTCCGGTCATGGCATAGACTCTGCCCGTCGCCTGAGGCCTATTGCCTCTATCTCTCCGCTGGTGCTGGTGAGGGGTCTGAACTGGCGGGCGTGTTGCTGCCCTAGCAAGGTTGGGACAATCCTTCCCAAAGTGGCCTTCCTTGCCACAGTTGTTGCACCTGCGGTAACCCTCCATGCGTGGACAAGCACTCCTCAGGTGAGGGCCTCCACAAATGTAGCACTGAACTCGGCCCTGCTGTGGAGAAAACCTCCTAGACCCTTGAGGCTGATGGTGGGGTCTATCATATGGTCTCCTTCGCTCCTAATGTCTAGGCTTGGACCCAGATGGTCCACCGATCCTCTGAGGCGGTTGTGGCTGCTGTGGGCGTTGACCTTTCACCTCACGCTTCATCTTCTCCATCACCTTGGCCTTCTCCACCAGAGCGGCAAAATCCTTGATGGACAAGGGAGCCACCATCAAGCGGATGTCACCGCGAAGCCCATTCTCATACTTCCTGCATCGCCACTCCTTATCGAGTGGCAGGGTGTAGAAACGGCTGAGGTGTTTGAACCTCTCAGCATACTCTGTTACTATCTTCCTTCCTTGGGCCAACTGGAGGAACTCCACCTCCTTGGCGTACCGGATGTTGTATGGAAAATACTCAGAGAGGAATCTCTCCCTGAATGCCTCCCACGTCACTGGCTCCTTTCTCTCCTCAAGGATGGATTTTGTGCTAATCCATCAATGCTCCGTGATGAGTCATTATTTTCTTCCATTCCACTAGCCTTTGTGTACCCATTAGACAGTTGATTAGTGCTTAATTGTTCATCATTAGAGTGTTTTTCATTTGTTGGGCTTTATTGGGCCACTGTTCCGAATTTGGACTAATTTCACATTATTTGGTCTAATTTTTATTTTTTAATTATTTTTAGGTATTTGGGGGAAGCAATTTTGGAGCTTGGACATTAATATTTAGTTGAAGAGACTTTCTACATCATTTCCATGTCATTTACACGTCAGCAAAATCAATGGGTCAACATTTGAGGCCTAGAGTGACATTTTTGTAATTCTGCGGCTCATAATGGCAATTTTGTAATTATGAGTCGCAGGGGGTGAAAGGACAACGCAAATTAGGTCTGCATGGGGAGGAGGCCGCCACTTCATCTTCTCCATTCTCTCCACCTCCATTTTTTTTCGTGCTCCAAGCTTCCATGGATGTCTCCCCTTGCGGTTTTTCACATTTTTTTGTCATTTTTACCATTTTTATGCACATTTGACAACACCCATTGAGGGTTTTGCGTTTTGATTTCGTTTTCTACATTGGGCAGCTAGTTTTATGATTTCATTTAGTTGGAACAATACCCATTCATGGGGTTTTCGCATTTATATATGATAGCACCGTTTTGCATTCCATTTAAGCTTTGAAATCTCTATTTTTGCTCTTAAATTGCGTTTTCAGATTTCATAAGTTAGGGTTCTTTGTTCTGTTTTTGTGATTCCAATTTTGAAGTATTTAAGTGTTCATTTTCCATGTCTAGCTAAGTTTTTCGTATTGGTTCCTTCAAGAAACTGATTTGAAACCGTGAGGTTGATGTTTTGCAATGCCCTCCAATTCCTATTTTCTCTTCATCGTATTCAATTTCATAGCTTTGAATGAAATGGAATTTGTGGTGCTTAATCGTGGGTTCATGTTTTGCACAATTCAGAATCCTTGTCATGCTTAGTGAGTTTGGGTTTTGGCCACAGTTGCTTAATCTGTGTGTGTATGTGAAATTGAAAGAAGGATGTGTGCTATACTTAATGGCATAATGAAGCTGTGTTAATTTTCGCATAGTTGATTAATTCAGATTTCATAAGAGTAAATTGGATAAGAGAATTGATTTAGTAACCTGTGATTGGTGGATTTTCAGTGAAATAAAGGGACCAGTACGTTTTGAATTTTGTGTTTAATTCAGTTTTGGTGTTTTGATTAGAATTTAGCAAACTTGTGTGAATCTAGCAACCCCCCCCCCTTTTTGTGTTATTGTTGTGTTCATCTGGAAATTTGGCTTTGAATGAAAATATTGGTCGTTGGGAGACGACTTGGTTCACTTTCATATACTATAGTTAATATGTTTTAATTTGGTGGGGTACGACCTCTATCACTCCACCTCCGCCGTGAGCATATACACCGAGAACGCCAACCTGTTCTCCGCAGGGCACATATTGGCGTCATAGATGTGCTCCAGGTTCTTCAGCCATTGGTCTGCGGCGTCAGGACTGGTCTTCCCATCAAACTTCGCCGGGTGGTGCTTCAGAAAGTCCTCCAAGCTCCACTCCCTGACTGTAGGTCGTGGTTCAGGACCAAACACAGGGGCAGCCGCCCTGTTCTTCTCCAGTTGGCGGAGGGCCTCCATGTGCTGCCGATGAGCATCCTCAACAGCTACCCTCGCAGCCTCCATTTGCTGCATCACCGCCTGTTGCTGCTCAAGTGACGCCGCTTGTCACTGCATGGATGCCTCATGCTGCTGCATCATCGCAACACTCTGCTGCGCCGTAGTCGCTGCCATCGCCTCTATAGCTCTGGCGATATTAGGTGCGTCTCCCTAGGATGATTGGGAAGTCCGACGAGGAGGTGCCATAGTTGACTGGCACACAAAAAATCACTTGGTTAGGCTCGAATATGGCAAGAATTTAACTATGAACACTCAGAACACACAAAGAAAGCTAAGCGGACATCCAAGTCCACAGACCTAAGGAATGACCGCTCTGATACCATAAATGTAACGTTCCAAGTCCACGATCTTGACCCTAAACAGCGGAACACAGTACTCAAGAGACGACTCTAGGGGCTGGAAACTATAACCAACAGCGGAAACACGAGTTACTCAAAGCAACAGCAGTGGAAAAACATGCACAAACAGAGGAAGCACTTACGTAGGAAAGGGGAACTAGTTCGAATTTGCATGCTCACGGTGGTACTAAACCCTAGCAGACGTAAAAGGCGGCTGCGGCTCTAAGGTAAGGACAACAATTTCTGAAAATGGGAAGAAAATGTTAGGTTTAGGGCAGACCTAGTGGCTTTATTTGTTGGGCCGACCTTAGGCCCACTTACAAGGGCAACCCACTAACTTTAGGGCAGAAAGTATTAAGCCAATTTTCATGGGCCTTACAGAGGCCAAAATAAAAAGTTAAAACCACGCATCATTTATCCTTAACTTATTAACCCTACATCCCATTTCGTGTTATTTTTTCATAAGATTTTTAAAAAAATGAAATTTATGTATAAACTAAATTATGTATATGTAAATTAAAAATTTAAATATAATATTACATGGAAAAAAATTGTTTGTGTCAGTATATGTTGTTGAACAAAAAAAAAAATCGAAACTAATTATCTTGAGTTAAAAATGTGATAACATTCTTATAACTTATTGATACTTAATTTCACTACTATTTCTTTTCAAAACTTGATAAAATTTTCATAAATTAATTTACAAAATAGTTAATTTTAATTATTTTAAAAAAACTTTATAGAAATCAATAGTCTCGTAGATGTGGAGAAGTTCAAGCCTATACTTAAAAAAAAAAACACTTCTCACCTTACACTTTGGTTGATAGATTTTATTTTTCCTCTTTAAGAGATGGATACATGAACTCTGACTAAAAAAAATCATTTTTGGAAGTGACTGATATTTTTTTTTCACAACTTTTTACTTTAATGTCTCTAAGCTATGCTTTAATGGTTTTGTGATAATCCACAAACCACATAATCACAAACAAGATATTTGGAGATGTATTAATTTTTTGATTTTGTTTTTTATAGGAAAATCTATATTTTTAAGTAAAGATAAATTTTTCCTATTTACTATTTACTTAGTTTTATGTCTTTTTTTTTGTTTACGAGAACCTATATTATGAATGAAGTGGGTAAATACTACCTAGTTTCTTAATTGAGATGCAATGTTTAGTTGAATAAGTTATTTAAGTAACTCAAAAATCGTTCACAATCATTTCGATTCAAAAATATTGTAGTTCGATTCAAAATTAGTGTAGTTCGGTTCAAAAATAGTACAGTTCAAAAATATGATATGGTATATAGTAGTCAGTTTAATTCATATTGCAAGTACAATTCAGTTCAGTGCAGTTAGATATTGCAAGTTAAATTCAGTTCAGGTAAACTATTTTTTAGTTCAAAAATAGAGCAATTGATTCAAAGTCAATGCAATTTGGTTCAAAAATAGTACAATTCAGTTCAAAATTAATGCAATTTAGTTCAAAATCAGTGCAATTTTGTTCAAAAACGGTTGAAAAACAATGTAGTTAAGTTCAAAAGTAGTGCAGTTCAGTTAAAAAATAGTGTAGTTCAGTTCAAAAATAGTGCAACTCAGCTTAAATGTAGTGTTGTTCATAAAACAGTTCAGTTTATAACAATTCAGTTCATATTATAGTGTAGTTCAGTTCCAGTCAGTTTATTACTAAAAAAAACAGTGCAGTTCAGTTCGTCTGAACTGAGGGAGCAATTTGAAATTTGTATTTTTTCAAGCAGTGTAGTCAGAGAGGTTAGATATATACAATTTTTAGGTTTAAATACGCTTTTGGATTGCCCACACTTTTTAAGCTAGTTTAGATATCTTAGGTTTGGATATATATTACTTTATATTTTAATAAAATTAAATTGTAGAAGCTAAATATGTACTAAATTATAACAATAAAAACTTTATAAATTGAAACCTTACTACTAACTAGTATTTATCAAAAAACACGTGTTATTTAAGCTTAAAATATTAACAAATTCAACTTAAGTTAGCCTAAGAAAACCCCTCCTAAATTTTTTGTTACATTATAGTTTTTTTATAATATATTTAAGTAATTATATTTTCTTATAAAAAAAATCTAGGCATATTAAAATTCATTATTTTAGTATATCAAATTAAAAGATGACGATATAAAAAATTTGTTTTAGAATATGTTCCTGCAGAGAACAAACAAGATAACTTAGGCACAAGCGTCACCTTACCCATGTAGTCCGCTATCTCCTCAAGTGGCTTCTACCTGCTTGATATATGTCAGCTTGGACCTAGAGAAGGTTACCTGCAGAAGGGACTCCAAAGCTCAAGTGAGTTAAAACTCTTAAAAAGGTCAAATCCGTGATTAATGAATGCGTACCTTTAATTACTGGGGTCCACGTCTATTTATAGAGCATTAATTATGTCTGGTTATTATACGGATCGGGCCTTGGCTTGGGCTTTGGTTGTATGTGGGTCTGGGCCCTAGCCCAGGCCCTTAGGACCTATTGAATGCTGGGGTTTTTCATTATACTTGAGTTTATTGGAGTAGTCGGTCTAGGCTTTAATCTTACCGGGTCTGCTGGAGTAGTCAGTCTAGGCCGGCTACTTACCTTGACAACTTATGTTGGTTATATGAGGTGCAGGTTGTTCCTCTAGATGTTTAGGTTAGAACTGGTAGAACTGGTAAAATTTAGGCTAACTCGACCTAGGTAAAATTTACTTACTTGGTCGAGTTTGGCTAGGTGTGATACACCAGTCCTCCAGCCTTGTCCGATATGAGTTATCGGTCAAGGGTGATATGTCTTGGTATGCTAGCGGAACCGGCTAGGTGTGATACACCAGTCCCCCAGCCTTTAAGTGTGATGAACAATGTTAAGGCTAAAAAGTGGTAATCGTCTGAAGGTAGGTGAAGGGGTGTCAGGGGTCAAATCAGGAAGTTCTGGCGCCGTCGTTTTTAAGAGTCATGTCTCTTGCAATGATGGTGTTGATTGGTATGGGTTGTTGTTTTGGCGGGAAGGGGTTTTCGTTGTTTGGGATTCTGGCCTATAAATATAGATTTCAAAACGAGTGAGGGGTTACTTGGTTCATTTGCGAGATTTTTGTATTCAGAAGTCTTGTGTGTATTTTACTGTCCGACTAGTTCCCAATTTCAGCCGACATCTTCCCATAAACACGAAAACAGGTATGTCTAGTAGCGATAGTATATCGTTGTCCACATCTAGTAGTGAGAGTACGGAGTCGGAGAGAAGTAGGGGTAGGCAATTTGATGAAGAAGGTACAAGTTCTAGAGGCATGGTAAGTGGGATCCCCATGGAGACGGTGAAGGAGGTTCGAGAAGATCCCCTTGAGGAGTTGGCCGAGAGTAATTGGCCGGCTAAAGGCAATTATGGGTGGGCGGCTGCCGACGTTCGCAATCAATCATCTTTGTTCCGATGGTCTCGCCTATTGAACTCCTGGTTAAATTGTACACCTGTCATCTCAAAGGGTGTAAGTGGGGACATTGTTTCCCTAGAGAGAGTTAGCGCTATTGACCGAGTATGTCATGGGCAAGAGGGGGCTACGGAGAAGTTCTTCTACATGTACATGTGTCATTTTTCTCAACTACATGTGCGGCTACCGTTAGACGGTTTTACTATGGGTGTATTGCGCGCACTGAATGTGGCACCTACACAGTTGCATCTGAATAGTTGGGCCTACTTGCAAGCCTTTCGCATCTTGTGCCAATCTCTATACTTGGAGCCTTCTCCTTACGCTTTCTTGTACTTCTACGACACTAGACCCCGCCGACCGACTACTTGGCTGTCTTTGATAAGTCGTCCTAGTATCAACAAACTGGACGCGTTTTCCCAGTCTTTCAAGCATTTCAAGGATGGGTACTTCAAGGTTGTTGTGAAAGAAGAAGGCAAACCTTATTTCTTTGAAGCAGATGGGAGTACAAAATTTCCATTTAGCTGGACGAGTAGCCCTTCTCGGTACAAGGATATGGAGATGGATGAGTTATCGGCGGGGGATAAGGAGGTGGTGGAAATCTTAATGAAATGTGTCGATAAGTTGCCCACTAAGGGTTTAGTTAGAGTTTATAATTCGGTGCATCCGATTATAGATATTGAAGGTATCTGTTTGTTACTTAAACTGTGTTAATGATTCTAAGTTGTTTTAATTCGAGTTATAATATATTATTGTAGGGCACTTGGCGCAGTCAGGGAAGAAAAACTTGGCGCTCTTCCAGTCGCTGAGGAAGGAGATGGCCGCGAAGGCTAAGGCAACTGGGAAGACTGACGTTCCCAACCTGTAGGAGTCTATGGTGGAAGTACATGTACACGGTGGGACGAAGAGGAAGGCTGAGTTGTTGCCTCGACCTGGCAAGGGGAAGGACGTGAAGAGAGCGAGGGCGGTCTTGCTCGGGACAGGGTCGGCCAGCGGCGCAAGGTCGGCCAGTGGGGATAAAGGACCGAAGTCTGGTTTAATTGAATTGCCAGAAATATCCGTGAGAAAGGATATCGCGATCAACCTCCCGGATACCATTATAAATTCCATTATAGTATGGAGGCGGACCATATTGTGAGGACTATGGTGGAATTCGGGAGCAAAGCCTTGATATTAAGCCGCAGTGTGGGTTCGTTATACCAGAGGGAGGTGAAGGAGGGAGGCCGGGAAAAGGTGGAGGAGTTATAGGGAAAAGTCGACAAGCTAGAGGAGGAGAAGGCTGCGCTGGAGAAGGCAAAGGAGAGTTAGGAGGTAGAGAGAAAGAGGTTGGCCACGTGGAGGGTCCACTGTTTAGATTCTGAGGAAAAATTGAATAAGAGAATAGGGGAATTGGAGGAAGATTATGACGAATTGAAGGAGAAGTATGACGGTGATGTCGGTGAGCTTGACGATCTGAAGAATAGCATCATACAAGAACATATTAACGGTTTTGAGAAAGGACTCCGTCAAGCAGCATTTTTCCATGGGGAGGTCGATATTACGGACGCGAAGTTTGATGTCAACAAAGATGTTATTGATGGGAGGCTTGTGAAGGAAGATGAAAGTAGTGCTGGTGAGGACACAAAGGAGAAGACGGAGGAGAAGACGGTTGAAGAGATGAATGAAGCGATTGATGCCAGGGAGTTGGCTCCTGATGCAGCGGAATAGGATGTTGGTTTCTATTAACTTGAGAATATTATTTGAGCTTGTCTGTAATATTTGGTACATTACATTATATTGGTACATTCTTGCGCTTTTATTAAATGCGATTATGGTTATGTATGTTATGTGTACGATAAGTATTGATGATTTGTGGTGAATGTAATGCGCGTTCGATTATGTGAAGGGTGTTCGACCCAGGCCGCTTACTTGGGGTAAGGGTGGGGAATAAAGACGAGTTAAGCAAAAGATAAGGGTGTTCGACCCAAGCCGCTTACTTGGGGTAAAGGTGGGTAACTTAAACGAATTAAGCAAAAGATAAGGGTGTTCGACCCAGGCCGCTTACTTGGGGTAAGGGTGGGGAACTTAAACGAATTAAGCAAAAGATAAGGGTGTTCGACCCAGGCC
>Ga0214544_1010756_pt1 | contig 13207 bp, 7 predicted proteins | sample CNSS3metaG_FD_160074 | JGI IMG/M metagenome (GOLD analysis project Ga0214544, IMG submission 160074) | Root nodule microbial communities from cowpea collected in UCLA plant growth center, Los Angeles, California, USA - CNSS3 | ecosystem: Host-associated > Plants > Roots > Nodule | place: USA...
TTCCAAGCTTGCTTTGCACTTGTGGCACCTATTATTCTCGGAAAGATTGTGTCATCAACTGCTTGTTGAAGAGCAAATAAAGCCCTTGAATCCTTCTGTTTGTTTTCCTTCAACTCCTTCTTCTGAGCTGCAGTAAGAGTGGAAGTGTCTTCTGGAATAGTTAATCCCTCTTCTATAGTGTCCCATAAGTCTTGGGAGCGAAAGAATGTCTTCATTTTGACACTCCAAAAATCATAATTTTCTCCTGTGAAAATAGGTACTGGAATTGATGATGTTTGATTAGTAGTGGCCATAGGTTGAGAAAATATTTTGGAAGTAGTATAGAATGGAGTTCTAATTTTTTTTTGAAGTAGTTGAAAAGTTTATCTACGCCCAGTAGATGACCGGACGTAGCTCTAGTACCACTGTTAGTATTTTGAGGTAGTGAAGGGGATAGTTGAAGGGATAGAGAAAATGTGTAGATAGTAGAGTGTGAAAGTAGTAGTTGGAGAAGTGTATCTTGTAGTTGAGAGTAGTTGTATTGGATGTTGTGTTAGTTGTTCTTCTTGTTGCAAATGGTAGGATACATGGGGTATTTATAGACCCATAGATTATTCTAGAAACTTCTAGCAAGAACTTGAGCAAATAGTTCTAGATTTTTCTAGATAGTAAAATGATCTTGATTTTTCTTCCTATTCTAAGCTTTTCTCCAATACTAAGCTTTTCTCCAATACTCTAGAAGTTTCATTACATTTCAATAACTCTATCTTAGATTTTTCTAGATTGTTCTAGAATTTGCATTATACTTTAATAAAAATATCGAGATCAATGAGCCAGTAGAATAAAACCTTATGCAAAATGTCATCCCTTGATATGGACTTTAAAGTTGATGTAGTTTTGTTTTGTTTTTAATTTTCATTAGTCCAAGAGAAACTATGAAACAAATTAACATTTTCTTAATTAGGTTGTGAGTTGGACGATCTTCAAGCTTCTTGGGTGAGAAACCAAATACCCCAAACCGTGAATATAACAGTAGAAAATGGAGAAGTCATCTTACCTTATGTACACAATCATGAGGATACTGATCCATCAGAGTAGGATCAACGAGGTTACTTGTGATTGCCATGCTAACGGAATCAGGTGAATTCCTAAGAATTGCCAACATTTACAATTTAACAAATATTAAGGTTTTGCCTCAGAAAATAGTTACAATTTGCAACTATAAACCTCGAGAACTTACATGATAAATGAAACAAGGAGAAAATTTAGACGTGCATAATAAATTCGAAATTCGTCATTTTAACATGTTGCGAGAAAACACAGATGTTGTTGCTGCCAAGTTTAGAATAAAAGAAATGTAATGCATCAGAAGTCAAAGCAAAGAAGTTTTCTAGTTTTCATTGCATTTGATTTAAGGTTTACTTGTCATACGTAAATTTAGTATCCTCAAACTAGGCACAACCTATCCTATGTACCATCATTACCAGATATATTAGTGACTTGACGGCTATGATTAGTTAATTATATTTCAATAGATGCCAGTGATAGTTTTTGCACTATAATGTATAATGTCTCATAAGGGAACTTACAATAGATGTCAATGATCATTTTTCAAGACCTTGTGTTTGAATGATGGCCCCCTTCCCTGACATAACCTCAAAAAGAACAACACCAAATGCATACACATCACTTTTAGTCATTGCAAGGCAATTGCTAAAGTATCTGCAAAATATTATAAATAGGAAAAAATCATTCTTTCTCTCTTTCCATATAAGAGGAGTGTTTCAGTACAAGTAGACATACTCTGGAGCGAGATATCCATATGAAGTTACACAACTAAAAGTATATGGCCATAAACCTGGTCACGTAGGAGACCATAGTAAACAGAGAAAACATTCATTGAGGCAAAAATCTCTTCATATGAAAAAACTACAAGCCTATCCATGTCCAACATGTGAGGTATTAGGGCTGCAATAACCAATTTTAATCAATTTTAATCTAAAATTGTCACATAGAGGTCGTGAGTGTAAGTGTGTGTATAAGTTCAAGTAAATGAATACAAATATGTAGTCAATTAACATGTGTAGACTTCAAAAAAAAGTGTATGCTCGAGAGTTCAATCCAATTAGTAGGGTGATTACACACAGTGTTCTTGATATTGGATAACGAAAAATATCAGCAACCCCAAAAACCTTTATAAAGTTATAACGAAAATCATAACGGGTTATAGCGCAAGTATTACGGTAAAAAAAATATAATACCACCACATATAATTTTAATGAAAAAGTAATGATATTATGTATAAAAATCCAATTAATAATAACATCATATCAAAACACTACAAATTTAAAGTTTAAAACATAAAATAGCAACAAATCATTAAATGTATGTACTAAGTTTCTTTCTAATCATCATATCCTTCTTCAACTCCAACATAATTGTCTTCAATGTCATCATCCAATGGGGCATATCCCTCCTCCTCTTCCCCTTCTGAGAGAATCTTGTCAAAGTTAAGTAATCTATCAAACTCAGAATCAGAGCTATCATGCAATTCATTTTGAACTTGAATTTGAGTCCTCTCTTTACCCTTCTTAGGTTGTGTTGGAGTTGGAGTTGGAGTTGCACCTAGACCTTTCTTAGAAGCATGGGAAGATCCAATAACAATACCATCACTTGATGGTTGCTTTCTTTTATTAGTTGCTTGTCTCCTTGTATAAACTACTAGTTCTCCAATACCTGAAGCTTCATAAATAATTGCCCAAATAAGAGTGGGATCATCATGAAAAACCAAATCATTACCTCCCTCTTCATTATCGTTATCATCATCAACTTCCTCATTAACCACTCATTACATTCATCAATGTCATTCAATAGAATAGGGTCTATTTCATCCTTAATATTGTATCTTTGAGCAAGTTGTTAATTATACTTTATGTAAACCAAATCATGTAACCTTTTGTGGTCCAATCTATTCCTTTTCTTTGAATGAATCTGCAATGTGAATAAGTAATATGTAAATTAATTTCTTTCTACAACTTACAAACTAATATAATAATGAAATGAGTCATGTCTTATTACTTGCTAAAAAACACTCCAATTGCACTCACATCCCGATGAACTACTTGTCAAGCTTAAAATCTTGATTGCTAGCTTTTGTAAGTTAGGAGCTGCATGCCCATAATTCTTCCACCATTGAGCTACACAAGCAATGAAAGTGGCTTAGAATGTAACCATTATATCTTAGCACAATTTAAAAAGTGTTTAAGTGTCTTACCTGGGGCTGTGGTTTTCCTTGATTCTTTGGCAAAATCATCACCAAAGAGTCCATTTTCACTCTTATAAAGAGGCAAATCAGTTAAAAATTTTTGTTGCACATCTTTACTTGGCACCAACCTCCTGATGCAATCATATAATCCATTTATAACTTCCAAATCATATTCCATGTCCGGGTTGGAATAAAAGAACTCTGGGTTCAAAAAGTGACTAGCAACATGCAAAGGGCGATGAAGTTGACATGTCCATTTGTTATCAATGATTGTAAATACATCATTCTATTTACTTTCATCTTTGTTGAATGACTTCACTATTTTTTCCTTGGCTTTCTCCATTGCTTCATATATATAACCCATAGTTGCTTTTCTTTCCCCATCCACTAGACGAAGCACATGAACAAGAGGAGCCATGACTTTGAGAGTAAATACTACTTGATTCCAAAATGAAGGCATAAGAACAATTTTGGTAGCCTCCCTCCCCTTAGCTACCCTGGATAGCTTGTTATTGCTCCATACATCAGAGGTGAACATTTTTCTCAAATTTCCCTTCTCTTGGTGCAACCTTTGTAATGATAAATATAAGGTAGCAAACCTTGTTGTCAACACCCAATTTCGTCCGGGTAAATAAATTTATTTTAAAAAAGATTAAAAAAATAAAAAAAAATGTGAAACATTATTTTCTTCAAAGATTTTCAAACTTTAATTTTAGAAAAAAAAAAGCGAGATGAAAAAAAAGAATAAAGAGGGAAGAGCCTAATTTGTTATTAATTATCGCACTCCTTCTCATGAGCCCAACAACTCAACCTGCTTTCTACCATTTTTCCTGATAGAGAAATTAATGATATGATTCTAATAATTAAAAGCAATATCTCTTCATATAATTAGAATCAATATTATTAATTAGGATTGATTTTTGTTAACGATTAGAATCAATATTACTGATCTTGTTTGATTTTGTGCTCTGATTTGATCTCCATAATGTGCTACTATCATGACTAATTCCTTCCTTATATTGTTCATTACAATTAAGGCTGAGATTGCATTGATATTGCAAGGTGTCAGTATAAATACGCACTCTATCGGGACCGAAAAAAAAGAAAAAATTGATTCTCTACATTTCTCTAATTCTTTCCCATCACCACTCCCACACACACCTTCTCTTTTATCTCTCTTTTAAAAAAAATATTGAAGGAGGTAGAATAAAAAAAAGAGAAGAAAACATTCTCTACGCTCTCTCTTTCTCTCATTACCACCCACATAGACACCTCTCATCTTTATCTCCATTGGAAAAACAAACAAAAAAAAATATTAGAAGAGGAAGCAAAAAAAAAAGAAAAGAAAAAAGGTGAGGAGATATTGAAATTGTTTTAAGGTACGTCACTCTCAATTCTTTCATCTTTTGATTTAGTTTTTTTTTTCAATTTTCATTCTTTTTTTAATCATAAAAATATATGTTTCCCCTTTCATTATTGTCTGTCTGGCCGCTTGCGTCGCATGACATCTAATTTAGACTTTTGCTTTTCCTAAAAATATATACAGATGATCTAAAAATAAAATATAACTTTCTTTGTTTACTCTTTTATATCTATTTGGTTACTCAGGTCGCAATGACATCCACAACTACTCTAAAACAACTTTAAAAAAATATTAAAAATTTATAAATGATTAAAAAAATAAAAAATAAAAGATTAAAAAAAAATAGTTTACTTGAAGTATCTATCCGACCGCTCGCGTCACATGACACCAATTTTAAAATAATACTAAAATTTAGATAAAAAGATTTTGAAAATTATAAAACAAATTAAATCATTTTCAAATAATTTTCCAAATAGATTTTTCAAAAAGAACTACGCTACCATGATTCTCCATTCACATGGAGATACGTAGGAGCGAGGATTAATCCTCGTCGGGCCCAAAAAATCAAAAAAATAGTTTTGTTTTTTGTACATTCTTTTATTACTAATTTTTGGAAAAATATTTTGAAAAACCACAAAACTTTTGCACATTTAATTAAAGGTACAGTCTTAGGACGGGCGTTGTGGGGTGCTAATACCTTCCCCACGCGTAACCGACTCTTAGACCCAAATTCTGGTTTTTGGCAGACCTTGCTTTTTTGTTTATGGTTTTCCATAGTTTCCTATAATAACTATGGTGGCGACTCCAAACTCTGTTTTTACAAATAATTATCTCGGTTCGTCGTCCCGTCGCGATTTCGGTTGCGACAAATGGCGACTCCACTGGGGACGCTAGAGAATCAGACCATTTATTTGGATGTGCAAGATTGATGTGGTTTTTCTTCCTATTTTTTCTTTTCTCAATATTTTTTTTTGGGTATGCATTTTTTATCTTTTTTTATATTTAAAATAATTGTATGTGTATATTCAATCTTCTTTATTTTTGTATTTGGAATAATTGCCAGGTGTGGGTTTAGGTATGCATTGTGTTCCCCTTCACACACACATTTTATTCATTACATGAGTGGGGCCCTATACCCGGGTCTGAGTTCCTTAGAATTAGAGGGGATTGTGTAGCAGTGTCACAGTGGATGTACTTCCCAAGTGGTCATTGTGAGAACCCCAGCTAGAGTTGTTTGCTTCATTGGTACTCCCACTTCTTGTTGTTTACCAACTGTCGTGGGAAATGCCATGAAGTGGGCCATAGCTCTAGTGACCTTGATATTTAGGTATTAGGGAACTATCTTTGTGAGTACATATACTTCCGCTTATAACTTTAAGCATTAAACCCATGTTAAATAGAGACACTAAAGGGAGACTATTTGTGTCCTTTACTCTCACCTTTCCTTGTATATAATAATAAATGCATCACAATCACACCATTATTAGCCATAGACATACATTTCATTAGCATATCATGTGAATAAGTACCACTGTGATGCACAACAAACATGCATTGCATTCCATTTTGTGGTCATTCATGATACGTTATCCAAAGATTGAAACATATAGCATGCATCAACATAAATTAAAAAAAAACAAAAAAATTTGCACTACAATAAGTTCAAATTGTTTCTCACTTTTCTTATCACCAAATTCTTGGAATCTTTCTTATGAAAAATGGAAAAAATAATAAAACATTCTTTGGTCAAATCAGTGGATTGAATAAAGAAATAAAATTTTGTTTGTTATCACGTCTTTTGAAGCATCATATAGTCTTGCATACATGAAATTGCTCAAATTTATTTCCCTATCCATCTCTCTTCCACCATAAACCTTGTTTTCATTTCCATGGAGGATCATCATAAAGGGGACACATACCTTAAAATGATTTCAAGAAACTCTCTGAACAAAAAAAAATACAAAGGGAAGAAAAGTTCGCTAGACTAACAACTTTGAAGGACAGTCTAGGCAAAAAATAAAACAAAAAAGTGAAAAAAGAGAACCAAACAAGGGGCATCCTGTAAGTTGAAATCAATTATTTTCCTGTGAATTAATTTTTTTTTTTTTAGAAAAAACAATCATGTTTTGAAATGATGTGTGGCCATGTTTCTTTATCCAAAAAAACAAAAGTAATTATCCTTTGCTACCCAATTTGAGCCTTCCAAAACCAATTTCTTTCAAATTACCCTAAACAAGGATCACCCTCCCACTAAGGGTTAACATAATGTTTGCATTTGTTTCATCCGACTTGTAGTTCACCAATACAAAAATATCAAAAAAAAAGAAAAGAAAGAAAGAAATGACATTGTTATATAGAAAAAAGCAAAAGTTTAAAGAATGAGAATAAAATGTCAAAATATAGAAAGAAAAAAATAAAAGTGAACGAAATGAAGTAAAATAAATATTGAATGGAATATTATTCAAAGATCCTTGTTTGAAACAACCATCACATCACTTGTTTGAGCCTTTACTATCATTCATTTCAATACCCCTAGCCTTGGCCACAATACAAGCCTAATAAAGTCCACATAGATCAAAGATTGATTATTATCTTTTGAAGGTTTTATTTAGAGGAAAATTTTGATTTGCTAACAGGTTTGTTCTAAAAAAAATTATAAAAAAAGGATTGAAAAAGTGTGTTCAGAGATTTTCTTTTAAACACTGGGGCAGTTTATGTTTGGTTGACATGTTTTCAAAACTTCAAAATTAGCATGGACAATCAGGCAATTAAGCTAAACTTCGGTTGTCCCCTTTCAATTCATTCTTCATGAAACTTCATCTTTGCTCCAATAATAACTCCGCTCTAAGCCTAAACCTTGACCAACCTTAGCATAGTCCATATTTATCAATCCCAAACCCAAACTGGGGCAGTCACTTTGTTTGTGATTCATATATTCTGATCATTCATTTTGAATTGGGGCATTTATTTACATTGAAGTCCGTGATCACATTAAGGGCAACCTGTAAAGACCCCGTCATTTTTTAATCTCCTCATTTGGTTGTCATTTTTTTTGAAATCCCCATCATTTTATTCATACCATCAATAACTGGAAAAGCCCAAACACATTTTGTCCCGAGACAAATTCAAATTGGGACAACTAACTAGTTAATCTTCATCACCTCGTCCAAACCTTTTCAAGCCCTTGGCAATTTCATGCATGTCATTCAAATAGTGTTTCAAAGAAATGATTAAAAAAGTGTTTGTTAGTAAATTGATTAGACCAAGGAAATGATTTGAAAAAGTAAAAAAAATATCAAAGTAGAATGACTCCATGAATTAGAAAATAACAATGAAATGGGGAACAATTCGAATGTTTTTTAAAAAAATGCAAAAGAAAATTCATACATAAGGCAATTCATACATCATACCAAGCCATGCATACATGAGTCATTGATCTTTTTGAATAAAATAGTTTACATCTTTCCAATCAAAACCCTCTTCACTCATATGAATGGTTATTGAATCCTTGCGTTTTAGAAGGAAGAAAATTAAAAAACATACACAATTTGGTTTCTATGATGTTTCTCAAATTTTGGTCCTTTTCATTTATATGAATGACCAATATACCCTAAGCCCAATTTCCATTGGCCCCTAAGTCCAATTCCCACACTAGTTCCTAAGCCCAGATTTCACACTAACCTCAAGCCTAGTTTCCACACTGGCCCCCCAAGCCCAATTTCCACTGGCCCCCAAGTCCAATTCCCACACTAGTTTCTAAGCCCAGATTTCACACTAACCTCAAGCCCAGTTTCCACACTGGCTCCCAAGCCCAATTTCCACATTGGCCCCTAAATCCAATTTTGTCTGGCCTCAAAGTTTTTTTCTAGCCTGTAAGCCTAGTTTTCTTTGCTCTCAAATTAAAATAAAGGAAAATGAAAAAGGTAAATTCCACCCATGCATCCACACATCCATGTATGCATCATCATATAGGTTCATAAAGAAAATCATAACATGTCATGCATCATCAAATCATCCATCATACTCCACAAAATCATTGAAAATCATATAAAAAAAAAGAAAAAGTCAGCAATGATATTTTTTGTTTAAGTCTAAAAAACGTTAGGCATTCACTTGGTGTTTGTCGACAATTCAAAAGCAAAATTTAGATTCTCCTTTTATACATCAAGACCCTCTACAAGGCAATGGTCATTGATTCCTTTGTCACATCGAGGCCCTCTGCGAGGCAATGGTCATCGATCTCTTTATATCAAGACCCTCTGTGAGGCAATGGTCATTGATTTCTTTTGTCACATCGAGGCCCTCTGTGAGGCAATGGTCATCGATCTCTTTACATCAAGACCCTCTGCGAGGCAATGGTCATTGATTTCATATGTCATATCGAGGCCCTCTGCGAGGCAATGGTCATTGATCTCCTTACATCAAGACCCTCTGCGAGGCAATGGTCATTGATTTCTTTTGTCAGATGATGACCCTCTACATGGTAATGGTCATCGTTATTTTAGATATAGACCCTCTCCTCAGTATTGGTCTAATCTTTTTTTTTTCAAAAAGTCAAAATACAAAAAGAATTTGGTTTTTCGGATTGGGACCCTCTACATGGTAATGGTCGTTGAATCCTTTAGATATAGACCCTCTCCTCAGGTTCGGTCTAATCTTTTTTTCAAAAAGTCAAAATACAAAAAGAATTTGGTTTTTCGGATTGGACCCTCTACATGGTAATGGTCGTTGAATCCTTTAGATATAGCCACTCTCCTCGGGATTGGTCTTTTTAAATTTCAAAAAGTAAAAAAAAGGTGTGTCGAATTAGGACCCTCTACTTGGTAATGGTCACCTAGTTCCTTTCAGATGTAGACCATCTCCTTTTGAATGGTGAAGTCGATCTTCAAATTTGTCTTCTTTTGAAACCCGAACGAAATTAGTGTTTTTATCTTTACTTATCTTTTATTACGATAATATGAAAAAAAATCAAATTTTCATATTATCTAGTATAATCTAAGTAAAGAGGGGCAGCTGTCAACACCCAATTTCGTCTGGATAAATAAATTTATTTTAAAAAAGATTAAAAAAATAAAAAAAATGTGAAACATTATTTTCTTCAAATATTTTCAAACTTTAATTTTAGAAAAAAAAAAGATGAAAAAAAAGAATAAAGAGGGAAGAGCCCAATTTGTTATTAATTATCGCACTCCTTCTCATGAGCCCAACAACTCAACCTGCTTTCTACCATTTTTCCTAATAGGGAAATTAATGATATGATTCTAATAATTAAAAGCAATATCTCTTCATATAATTAGAATCAATATTACTAATTAGATTGATTTTTGTTAACGGTTAGAATCAATATTACTGATCTTGTTTGATTTTGTGCTCTGATTTTATCTCCAAAATGTGCTGCTATCATGACTAATTCCTTCCTTATATTGTTCATTACAATTAAGGCTGAGATTGCATTGATATTGCAAGGTGTGAGTATAAATACACACTCTATCGGGACCGAAAAAAAAGAAAAAATTGATTCTCTACATTTCTCTAATTCTTTCCCATCACCACTCCCACACACACCTTCTCTTTTATCTCTCTTTTAAAAAAATTGAAGGAGGTAGAATAAAAAAAAGAGAAGAAAACATTCTCTATGCTCTCTCTTTCTCTCATTACCACCCACATAGACACCTCTCATCTTTATCTCCATTGGAAAAACAAACAAAAAAATATTAGAAGAGGAAGCAAAAAAAAAAAAAAAAAAAATGTGAGGAGATATTGAAATTGTTTTAAGGAACGTCACTCTCAATTCTTTCATCTTTTGATTTAGTTTTTTTTTCAATTTTCATTCTTGTTTTTAATCATAAAAATATATGTTTCCCCTTTCTTTATTGCCTGTCTGGCCGCTCGCGTCGCATGACATCTAATTTAGACTTTTGCTTCTTCTAAAAATATATACAGATGATCTAAAAATAAAATATAACTTTTTTTGTTTCCTCTTTTATATCTATTTGGTTACTCACTTCGCAATGACATCCACAACTACTCTAAAATAACTTCAAAAAAATATTAAAAATTTATAAATGATTAAAAAAGTAAAAAATAAAAGATTAAAAAAAGAGTTTACTTGAAGTGTCTATCTGACCGCTCGCGTCGCATGACACCAATTTTAAAATAATACTAAAATTTAGATAAAAAGATTTTGAAAATTATAAAACAAATTAAATCATTTTCAAATAATTTTCCAAATAGATTTTTCAAAAAGAACTACGTAACCCTGATTCTCCATTCACATGAAGATACGTAGGAGCGAGGATTAATCCTCGTCGGGCCCAAAAAATCAAAAAAATAGTTTTGTTTTTTGTACATTCTTTTATTACTAATATTGGGAAAACTTAAATATTTTGAGAAACCACAAAACTTTTGCACATTTAATTAAAGGTACCGTCTTAGGACGGGCATTGTGGGGTGTTAATACCTTCCCCACGCGTAACCGACTCCCGGACCCAAATTCTGATTTTTCGCAGACCTTGCTTTTTTGTTTTTGGTTTTCCATAGTTTCCTATAATAACTATGGTGGTGACTCCAAACTCTTTTTTTACAAATAATTATCTTGGTTCGTCGTCCCGTCGCGATTTCGGTTGCGACACTTGTAATGACATATCTTACTAATTCCCTCTTATTTGTAAATTGTCTCAACAAACTCAAGATACTAGAATGACTATAGATAAAGCCAACAAGACTAAATCCTCTTTGAATTGTCTTCTTTATCAAAGGAAGCTTTCCAATGTCTTCAAGCATAAAATCTATATGTAACGTCCTAGCCGGAAATTACTTACTAAAATAAAACAAAATAAAATTTTAAATGAATAACCTCATTTATTATAAATAAATTCCCAAAATGCGAGAAGAATTTTAAACTTTAAGTCCAACGCGCCAAATCAAATAACATAAAGCGCGCCAAAACCGTAATGCGATATATTTGTCTATAAAATTATTACATTAAATCCATATTCTGACAAAAATAAAAATCGGTAAAACTCCTGAGAGGTCCCCACTCTGTCTCTATGCATCAACCTGCCCACCTGCATCAACATCTGCTCCTATGTAACAAGTTACATGATCATCGCCACACACACAGATAGGGTGAGCTCATTTAAATAAACCAAACAAAATTAACATTAAATACAACCTCTAAGCATTTAAAACCCAGGTTAGTATATTTCTCAATTCTACCCTTCCTTCTCCATTTCCAGTACTTGCATTTAGACATTTATCATTTGTATACCCTTTAAGTGAGATTAATGATCGATCTTTGCTGCACGAGTGTCTATTCGCCCCTCCGACTACAGGCCACCACCTGATAGTCCACACGTGGGAATAACTTTGCCACAGCATCTCACTGTGACACCAAGTGGAGTTCCCCAAAACAAACATAAGTTTGTAGTTGTTTCCAGACTACCAAAACTCCATCAGAATACACTGAAGAGGGCAATCATCCGAAACCTCGTCGTACGAGCCACAACCCGCACACTCCACTGAACTTCCTAAACCACCAGGCTACAACCTAAAGTGGTCACGTGTTACCCCAATACAAGATACACTCGTAATTGGGCCCCCAGCCAAAGCATCGTATCATGAACATCCCTTAAAGCAGTGTAGAAAACTTTTCTCGCGCACCATCACTGGACCAAATCCGCCTGGCGCGCATCTCACGTCGCTAGGCGGAATCCGAATCCAGACCGCCTGGCGGGCATCACACACTGCCAGGCACCAAGCGCCAAAACAAGAGTGTTGCTGCCACGTCACCGCCCGGCGGACCCCAAGCCTGCCGCCAAGCGCTAATCACCTTCCAGAGCCTCTACAACACTTCTCCCGCTTGGCGGAACCAACACTGCCGCCAAGCGCCTCGTAGTGTCCAGTACTGCTATTGCTCCACTTCCGCCTGGCGGAACCCACCCTGCCGCCAAGCGCCATCTCGTCTAGTGGCCACTGCCACTAAGTTGTCTGTCTATCGCTTGGCGGCTGGCCTCGCGCCGCCAGGTGCCATACCAGTAGCGCAATGCTACTAGTTTTTGGCACATCAAACGGGTTCTAATGAACCCCAAACAATTCAAGCACAGATTATGGTACCAGTATAATAGTCCAGTCGTAGTTCCATAACTTGATCTTTATGCACAGGTTTAATTATGCTAATGAATCCATATTACACATGCCATTTTAACACAACACCAATAAAGAGTATTACATTTTACGCTATTACAGGGACATACCTCTTCCTTGTCTAAACATATGCAAACCACAGAATCACACTTTCACATACATTCATTATATCATACTTCTCATTTAATAACAAGTTATTCTTTAAACTCCATCATACCTTACACTTGACATTCAACCCATTACCAATAAACGAACTCATTACCAATTAATCATCCACATTGTTTCCTCACATCCTCCAATTTATTACAATTACTATCAGGTTCAACATACCTAGGGATGGCAACGGGGCGGGGCGGGTACGGGTATCATGATCCCATCCCCATCCCCATAATAAAAATTCATCCCCATCCCCATCCCCAAACCCAACGGGTATACAACTTTTGACCCATCCCCAT
>Ga0214544_1010760_pt1 | contig 13204 bp, 12 predicted proteins | sample CNSS3metaG_FD_160074 | JGI IMG/M metagenome (GOLD analysis project Ga0214544, IMG submission 160074) | Root nodule microbial communities from cowpea collected in UCLA plant growth center, Los Angeles, California, USA - CNSS3 | ecosystem: Host-associated > Plants > Roots > Nodule | place: USA...
AATGGCCTCATTTTCCAAATCGTCTAACACTCGAGGGTCAATAACTTTCTTGCATATGGCATTGAAGAACATACACAAACGTGTTAGAATACCTCTGACAGAAGTAGGTAAGATGGCTCGAAAAGCGACTGGTAAAAGTTGTTGCATCAACACATGACAATCGTGAGACTTTAAACCGACTAACTTTAAATCTTGCATAGAAAGAAGGCTACTAATATTTGAAGAGTAACCTTGGGGAACCTTCACACTTCTTAAACACTCACAAACAAATTGCTTCTCTTTTCTAGAAAGAGTGTGACAAGTTGGAGGCAGGTATGTTCGTCTTCCGATTGATTGTGGATGTAACTCAGAACGGATACCCATTTCAGCCAAATCTTGTCGTGCTTTAACTCCATCTTTAGTCTTTCCTTTTACATTTAGTAAAGTCTCAATGACACTATCACATACATTTTTTTTCAACGTGCATCACGTCTATACAATGTCGTACATCAAGTTTACACCAATATGGACGATTAAAGAAGATTGATCGTTTCTTCACCATTGCGGGGTCTCGCTACAACTTCATCCTCAGGACTTCCATTAAATGCTTTTTTCATTCTACGATAAGGATGATTTCGAGGAAGGAACTTTCGATGTCTTGTATGCACAATTTTCTTACCGTGCTTCAATTGAATATAACTCATGTTTTTTTCACAAATGGGACATGCAAAATGACCATTAACACTGTAACCGCTCAAGTTTCCATATGCTGGAAAATCATTTATGGTGCAAAACAACATTGCATGCAAACAAAACAATCCTTGAGAATATGAATTGTACCACACCAAACTAACTTAACCAAATAAAGATAAAATGATCACCATATACCAAGGCAGCCGAGTAGCCGGCCAAGACCGGTAACCTAGACGTCTAGAGGAACTACCTGCCTAAGACGGCACACGAGCAATACAAATCGTCAAGGGAAGTAGTCGGTTGAGGCCGATAACTTCAGTATACTTAATAAAATGGAAGTCCCCGCGTTCAATAGGTCTTGAGGGCCTGGATTAGGGCCCAGGCCCACTTACAGCCCAAGCTAGAGCCCAAGCCAAGGCCCGACCCATGGGATAATCAGACATAATTAATGCTCTATAAATACACGTGTACCCTAGTAATTAAAGGTACGCATTCATTACTCCATTAATTACTGATTTGACCTTCTAAGAGCTTTTACTTACTTGAGCTTCGGAGTTCCTTCTGCAGGTAACCCCTCTTGGGTCCAAGCCAACATATGCCAACCGGGAAGAGACCAACTAAGGAGATAGCGGACTACATGGGTAAGGTGACGCTTGTGCCTAACTTATCTTGTTTGTTCTATGCAGGAACAATTGGCGCCCACCGTGGGGCACGAGACGAACACCTTTAGTACCCGTTTTCTTTGAAGATGGTTTCAACCCGTAGCAAAGCTGGAGTGAACAAGCAGGTGGATGCTGGTCCCTCAGGACCTGCTGGCATCACCCCTAACCTGGCCGCCATCCTAGACGGCCAAGCGAAGATGCAAAAAGAGCTGTCAAATCTGAAGAAACGCAGTGCTGACGAGATGGAGGCGCTGCGACAAGAGAACTCTCACCTTAGGCGAAAGATCGAAGTTGATCCCAACCTGAAGGGAAAAGCCAAGGAAACCTCTGAAGCTGTAAGGTCCCCGGCCTTCCAGCCCACAGAGGAAGAAAGCGAATACAACCCCACTCCTCATACCTTCACCACTACCCAACAAACACCCATCCCTTCCACCCATCCCCATACCGCAACCCCAACCCCTGCCGCTACCCTCCCTACCACCCAGATCCCCTACAACACACCCAGCACCCTATACACCACACATGTTCCACCATACAACCCACAGTACCTTCCAACAAGCCACATTCCCCCTCACAACCTTACTTCCACCTTCCCCGCTATGATCACTCATCTCATCCCACCCCATCTGCTCCCTCCCCACCAGCCTAGACGTCGTCACCCCTTCACCGACTTCATCGCCAATACCCCTCTCCCCACCCAGTGGGAACCTTTCACCCTGGACCGCTATACTGGCGAAACCGACCCTGACGAGCACCTCAAAGTCTACATCACCCATGTCGCCCTGTACACGTCCCAAGATGTAGTCTTCTACAAAGCCTTCCCCACCACCCTCAAGGGCCCTGCCCTAGAATGGTTCACAACCCTTCCACCTTACTCTATCGACAATTTCAACGTCCTTTCCCACATGTTCTCCACCCATTTCGCTGGTAGCCGTCCACACCAAACTACCACAATCTCCCTCTTGGGCATTAGATAGGAACAAGGGGAACCACTCAGAGCGTTCATAGATCGCATCAGTAAGGCAGCTCTTCGCACCCCACACCTCAACCAGGAGATGATCCTCCAGTGCATGGCATTTACCCTGCAACCCGGCCCCTTCGCCAACAACGTCTACCTCCACCCACCTGCTTCTATGCACAAACTCAAATTACGTGCAGCTGACCATGTCCGCATGGAGGAAATGCAAACCCTCCACACCAAATTCTGCATTGACTATGCAGCTACCACCGCCAACCCTACCTCGCAACCTCCCTGCCCCGATGCCCGCCCGCGCGAGCCCCGCCAACCTCGTTTCACAAGATATGCCCCCCTTACCGAAGCTCACTCCCGCATCCTCGATGAGGCCCTACAAGTTGACCTAATCCCTCCACCACGCAAGACAACCACCCCTCCTAACGCTGACATGACCAAATATTGACACTACCACCGCAACCATGGCCACATTACAGAAGAATGGAAAGCACTCCAGGATAAAATAGAAGAACTGGTCCGTGCTGGCCACTTTCGCCGTTTCATCCGTAGAGATGACCATTGCTCTTCCTCTCGATCCCGTACCCCCCTCGATCCGACCACAGATGCCCTCAACATGACTCCCGTCACGACAGACGCCCCGCCCAACCCACCAACCAAGAACCCGAACCGGCCCGTACCGACATCAACCCTACCGACCCCCCCCCCTACGTGACACCATCAACACCATCTTTGGTGGCTTTGCTAGTGGAGGATCCACTTCTTCTGCCAGAAAAAGACACCTCCGCCATATCCAATCCATCAACCATATCACCCATTCCCACCACAGATGCTGCATGCCTCCTATCATCTTCACAGATGACGACTTTCATGGCCTCGACCATCAATAAGATGACTCCATGGTTATCACTATTGAAATCGAAAACTACGTTGTTAAGAAAGTCCTTGTTGATCAGGGCAGCTCCGTTGATATCCTCTACTGGGCCACCTACCAAAAACTTCAACTTCCAGACACCGCCATGGTCCCATATGACGAGCCAATCTATGGCTTCTCTGGTGAACAAGTATCCACCCGTGGCTACATCGACCTCCACACCGTCTTTCGTGAGGGGACCCAAACCAAAACAATCCCAATCCGCTTCCTTATCGTCGACGTGCCAACATCCTACAATATCCTCCTGGGTCGTCCTTCCCTCAACACCCTTGACGCCTTCGTCTCCACCCCTCACTTGGCCATGAAGTTCCCTTCCCCTTCTGGCGACATCCTTACCATCCACTACGACCAACGCTTGGCACGCGAATGCTACATGGCCAGCCTACAACCACAACTCCCAATTCAACAAACGAACCTCATTGAACGACCCCCTGGCTCCAGTATCGCTCTGTCCGACGAAGATCTGGACCCTAGAGTAGGCCGGGATGTTCGTCTTGAACCAGTTGAGGAGACCTCCCCTCTAGAGCTTCCCAACGGCCTCTCTATCAACCTAGGCACCGGTTTAAACTCTGACGAGCATGCCATCATCACACCCATCCTCATCAACAACACAGATCTTTTCGCCTGGTCAGCCGCTGACCTCCCTGGGGTGGACCCTCTAGTGGCATCCCACAAACTATCCATCTATAAAGAAGCCCGCTATGTATCCCAGAAAAAAATGCAAACTTGGCGAAGAACGTCGGTTAGCAGCTAAGGTCGAAGCCGACAAGTTACTAAATGCAGGATTCATAGAAAAAACTCAGTACACCACTTGGTTTTCTAATGTTGTCTTGGTGAAGAAACCCAATGGCAAATGGCGGATGTGTGTAGACTACACGGATCTAAACAAGGCTTGCCCTCACGATGCCTACCCCTTACCCAACATCGATCGACTCGTTGACGGCGCGGCAGGAAACAAGGTGCTTAGTTTTTTTGATGCATATTCTGGGTACAACCAAATTCCCATGGCCTCATTTGACATGCACAAAACCGCCTTCATCACGGACGATGCCAACTACTTCTATAAGGTCAAGCCTTTTGGTCTCAAAAACGCTGGAGCAACCTACCAACGACTGATGGACAAGGTTTTCAGTCATCTAATGGGACAATGTGTCGAAGTATACGTTGATGACATGGTTGTCAAGTCTCCAAGTCATCGCCAACATGCCGAGGACCTATCAGCAGTCTTCTCTGCACTACACCAATACAACCTTCGCCTTAACCCAGACAAGTGTGTATTCGGCGTCGACCGGGGTAAATTCCTTGGTTTTATGTTAACCCAGCGCGGCATAGAAGCCAACCCCAAAAAATGTAAGGCCATCATCGAGATGCACAGCCCCACTACCATCAAGGAAGTCCAACGTCTCATAGGCCGCCTCACAGCCATTTCCCGCTTCCTACCCAAGCTAGCCGAACAAACCCAACCCATAGTCCAACTCTTAAAGAAATCCACCTGGTTCACGTGGACTGATGATTGTGAACAAATCTTTCAAAAACTGAAAACCACCCTTACCTCACCACCTATGCTCCACAAGCCGGACACCCACTAACCCCTACTCGTATACATCACAGCCACCGACTACACCGTCAGCGCTGCGCTTGTCCAAGAAGTAGAAGGCACGCAGCATCCTGTCTACTTCGTTAGTAGGACGCTGCAGGATCCCGAAACCAGATATCAAATCATGGAGAAATTGGCCTTATCTTTAGTCCACGCAGCTCGCAGCTTACGCCCATACTTCCAAAACCACAGCATCATCGTCAAAACCGACTACCCCATCCAAAAAATTTTGCAAAAACCAGACCTAGCCGGACGAATGTCATCCTGGGCTGTCGAGCTGTCGGAATTCAACATTCGCTACGAGCCCCATGACCCCATCAAAGCTCAATGTCTCTTAGATTTTGTCAACGACCTCCAGCACACACCCACAGAGGACCAGTGGACGCTTCACGTAGATGGTTCCTCAAATCCAAAAGGTTGCGGCGTTGGCATTGTGTTGGAAGGACCCAACGACATCCTCATCAAAAAATACCTTCACTTTGCGTTCAAAACGTCAAACAATCAGGCCGAATACGAAGCTATCCTCGCCGGCCTTTCCCTTGCCCGCGAAGTAGGCGGTCAAGACACTAACATGCAAAACCGACTCCAAACTCACTGTAGGGCACCTAAATGACGAATTCCAGATTAAAGACTTCATCCTTCTACAATATTACCATCTGATCCGAACAGTCATTCAATCTACTTTTGAGCGAGTCTACATCAAACACATCCCAAGAACCGACAACATCAGAGTCGATATCCTCTCTAAATTGGCCAGCACCAAATCAAAAAGCCGCCACCGATCCCTGTTGCAGTAAACAATATCTACACCCTCCATAACACATACTTGTCAAAACCTAACCCACTCCCCAACGGACAACATCGCCCCTCCCCAAAACCATAACTGGACCACCCCCTATATCCAATACCTAAAAGCCGGCAACCCCCCATAGGATGCGGACAAAACTTGGCTGGCTAAGGCCGCTAGGTATACCATGATAGGCGATGACCTTTACAAGCGCGGATACGACCAACCTCTTCTCAAATGTGTCATGGCAGAGCAAGCACAATATATTATAAAAGAGCTACACGAAGGCATTTGTGGCTACCATTCCGGCGCACGTACCATGGCCACCAGAGTCCTTAGAGCCGGGTACTTCTGGCCGACTATAGAAGCAGACTGCTAGGACTATGTCAGAAAGTGCAAACCATGCCAAAAACATGGCAACCTCATCCACCAGAAACAAGAACAACTCCATCATATACTATCCTCATGGCCCTTTGCTAAATGGGGAATGGACATCCTTGGCCCCTTCTCACCCGGCAAGGGGCAAGTAAAGTTCCTAATTGTAGTCGTCGATTACTTCACCAAGTGGATAGAAGCCAAGCCCCTAACCACCATCACGACCCAACAAGTTCAGCAGTTTGTTTGGAAAGATATTATATGCAGATATGGCGTTCCACATACCATCATCACAGACAATGGCCGTCAATTTATAGATAAGGAGCTAGCCAAGTTCTACACTGGCCTGGGCATCAAACACATCAAAAGTTTGTAGAACACCCACAAACTAATGGACAAGCAGAGGCGGCCAACAAGGTTATCCTAGTGGAACTGCGCAAGAGATTAGACAGTGCCAAAGGCCGATGGCCCGAAGAGTTAGTAGAAGTGCTATGGGCTTACAGGTGCACCCCTCAATCATCAACAAACGAATCCCCATTCAGCCTAGTTTACGGCGCAAACGCCATGATACCGGATGAAATTGGCGAACCCACCCTGCGTCGAGAACTATATGACCCAACCCACAACCACTAAAACATGGCCACTCATCTCGATCTCTTACCCGAACTCAGAGAAAAAGCCCACATATGCAATTTAGCTGCCAAACGAAGAGCTGCCAGAAAGTACAACGCAAACCTATGTCCACGATCATTCGCAATCGGGGACTTAGTATGGAGAATGGCCAACAATGCAAGAAAGAAGGATGGCAAATTCTCCGCCAACTGGGACGGCCCATACCGTATACGTGAAGACGCAGGAGGAGGAGCTTATCGCCTTGAACACTTATCTGGGGAAGAAATACCCAACACCTGGAATGTGTCCCACCTCAAATTCTATTCAGTTAAATTTATACTGCACTGAGCCGAATACTTGTAACCCTGGGTGTATTCTTTTTCCTCACCTGGTCTCTTTTCCCTAAGGAGGGTTTTAGCCAAGGAGGTTTTAACGAGGCACCCCATATACAATAAATAAAACGAAGGGTTCTCAACTATACAACTCTCCTACGTTTTTACTCTTATAATTCGTTTTAAGTTCCCCACTCTTACCACAAGTAAGCGGTCTGGGTCAAACACCTTTAACTTGTGCTTAATTCGTTTAAGTTCCCCACCCTTACCACAAGTAAGCAGCCTGGGTCGAACACCCTTAACTTTTTTATTAATTTGTTTAAGATCCCCACCCTTACCACAAGTAAGCGGCATGGGTCGAACACCCTTAACTTGTGCTTAATTCGTTTAAGTTCCCCACCCTTACCACAAGTAAGCGGCCTGGGTCGAACACCCTTAACTTGTGCTTAATTCGTTTAAGTTTCCCACCTTTACCACAAGTAAGCGGCATGGGTCGAACACCCTTAACTTGTGCTTAATTCGTTTAAGTTCCCCACCCTTACCACAAGTAAGCGGCCTGGGTCGAACACCCTTAACTTGTGCTTAATTCGTTTAAGTTCCCCACCCTTACCACAAGTAAGTGGCCTGGGTCGAACACCCTTAACTTGTGCTTAATTCGTTTAAGTTCCCCACCCTTACCACAAGTAAGCGGCCTGGGTCGAACACCCTTAACTTGTGCTTAATTCGTTTAAGTTCCCCACCCTTAGCACAAGTAAGCAGCCTGGGTCGAACACCGTTAACTTGTGCTTAATTCGTTTAAGTTCCCCACCCTTACCATAAGTATGCGGCCTGGGTCAAACACCCTTAACTTGTGCTCAATTCGTTTAAGTTCCCCACCCTTACCACAAGTAAGCGGCCTGGGTCGAACACCCTGAACTTGTGCTTAATTCGTTTAAGTTCCCCACCCTTACTACAAGTAAGCGGCCTGGGTCGAACACCCTTAACTTGTGCTTAATTCGTTTAAGTTCCCCACCTATCATAAACTTCACAAAAATTCGACAGCATTTCGCATTGGTCTCTGAAGTACACGAAATGAAAGTGATAGATCATGATCACAATCAAGTATGCATCCAGAGAACAACACAAATTAGCCTCAATCGGAATGTTATGAAATTTATGCCTAAACCTCAATGTATGCGTTATAACAAATTATGAAAAATAATTCTTCCAAACTGTCCGATCGAACAATTCAAGATTTAATACAAACGATTAAAAATTAAATCATTTGTACTAAATCTTAAACGGGAATTAAGGTTCGCTCAGTATTTAATTAAAATTATAATAAGTCTTCATATATAAAACAACAATGCAACAATAGTATTAAAAAATAAAATAAAATTGAAAATATTTTAAATAAAAGAAATCTAACAATAAACATAAATTTCTTTCAAAATTATGTAAATAATAATACAAAAATTCAAAATAAAAAAGTAGACCCAAAAAACTAACTAAAAAATATTCAAAATGTTAAACTATAACGGTAAAAAAAAAATCAATTACATACATACAATATGAACACACTAACAAAATGCAAAAAGAAGGACAAGTAAAGCTACTGGTTGGCCAAAATCAAAGTTGGAGGAGTGTGGTCTTTAGGGTCGGACGTGCTACTGGTTAGCCAAATGGGAAATAAAAACACTACCAAATGGGAATGAAAACTTTAAATATTGGGCTCAAAACTCAAAATCAATCCACAAAGCAAAATCCAACAAGTTTCAGTGGTGGAAAATGAAAAAACGTACCTGCAATGGCGTCGTCGCTGGCACGGAGGGGAGAATGTGCGAGGCCAATATTCCGTTTCACACACCACGGAGACGAAGAATAACACTGCAAATTGGGGACGAAAACGAAAAATATTCGGTTCAAAACTCCTAAATCAATCTACAAATCAAAACCCAACAACTTTTAGTGGTGGAAAACAAAGAAACTCACCTACAATGGTGGCTCTCGCTGTTGCCGGCACGGAGGAGAAGAACGCGCAACGTAACAGAGGGAGGAGAGGGGTTCGCGCTAGTTTTAGGAAACAAATTAACGTCTGTGTTGTGCTGGGCCAACGTAATTTAACGTCGGGGATATGCTGGGCTGACGTAATTTGACGTCGGGGAGCTGGGATGCCGACGTCCTTTTGAAGATGACGTCGGGGCGCTGATGGGCCGACATTACTTGACGTCGGGGCGCTGATGGGCAGACGTTAAATTTGTCCAGTTATTTACAAAAATGCCACCAGTCATTTTTTACGTTGGTGTTCTTTTGAGCAAACGTTAAAGAGGTGACGTTAAAGACCTTTTTTGTGTTAGTGGTACGGTGTAATATTCTTTTAATATTTTTCTCAACTTAAATAGGAATTTTAAGGTTGTGGGCTAATGCACATCAATCATCTAGGTGTTTTATTTTAGAAATGAAGGAGAGATTTTATTAATTGCAGAAGTGTGTTTTTATGTAAGGAATAACAAAGGGTTTTGGGGGTTTAATAGTTTTGTTACGAACCTGTCCGCTTCTAGTCCAACTCTATGAACCTCCCCACTCGTAGTCCAGCCTTACAGACCTCCTCGCCTGTAGTCCAACACTCGTGATCCATCCAGCTATGAACCTCCCCACTTGCCGCAACTCTCAAGTGTGAGCACGAAACATACGAACCTCCCTACTCGTATCCCCACACGAGAGTATCATTAATATGAACCTCTCCGCTCATATTATCACACATTCCATCACCAAATCACGAACCTACTTGCTTATAATATTGTCAAGCATACCCTAACATAGGTCGGACATCCTAAAACACACAAAACACAACAACAAAAAATGGCACATTGCTCCTTATGCTATCGCCTAACGCTGCCTAAGCGCCGCCAAGCGATACTCTAGCGCAGACCGCTTAACAGTCTCAACGTGCTACTAGGCGCTGCTCGTTCCAAAACTTCCTTAGTTCACCTATCGTCTGGCGGTCCCACCGCATTGCCAGACACTATACCAGTAGTGCGAAACTGCGGATTTTGCACCTCAAAGTAGGTTCTAACATCCAACCATCCAAGGCACACATCCAGAATACTAAATACATGTTCTTATATTTCAAATGTGATTGAAAATTGCACTACCACACCTCATAGGAATCAATCCCATATATATATATATATATATATATATATATATATATTCACAAGTATTCACCAACTTCAACCATGCCATCACTAAGATTAAACCAAGAATAATCCATTGTGATAGAAATTGTAGAATAGTAACCAGTTCATGCGTATATTCACACCAAGTTCGAAATTCCTCTCAAGGAGTAACTTGAAAGCTTCTTTCAACCCATCACTCATATCACCCAACTTTAACATCCATACTTAATATTTTCATTAAGTCTATTTAATGTCAAGTCTTACACATTCCAAAAGATAACTCCTCAATCCAGACCCCTTGTTCTGCATACAATTCATGCCACATTGTACTTGATTCCAAAACAGTTTATGCAACATTCTATTCATTCAAAATGCATTATGTCAAGCCCACAATTTATCATCACTACATGATCATGCACTTTAAAGACTTCCATACCAACTATCATTTAATATTTAATTCTGGGTATTTAATTGAATTTGTGTGCTTAAAGAGTGATTTAATTAATAATTCTGATAATTAGGCTGTTTGAGCATGTCTTAAAAAGTGATTTTTAACTACATAAATTATTTTTGGATATTTTAACGTTTGTTGATGCAGCTGAAGTTAAGATTAAGCTCATTAAAAGTGGGAAAAGAAATTGATTGAAGTTACAAACCACCTTTTAATAAAGCTGAAATTAGCAAGTTCTGGAAAATTACTTCTGCACCCCCAATTTTTACTTATACACTCCCATCTTTCTAAATGGGTCTCACCAAAAACCTATTTTGCACCCCCAATATGTCTATTTACTCCTCTCCTGCCACTTAAACCCAACTCACTCAGATCATGCCATGTGGCAATCCATAACTTTCAAATTTGTCCAACCACATGTTGACATATGTCATGATCCAACAACTCAAAATTTGACCAATCAAATGGTGCCACGTCATCATCTTCCATCTCTCCCACTAACCAGAAACCCTAGCCTCACATTCCATCACGGTAGCCATCATGGATCTCGCTGACAGCTATCATGCTTGACGGTGGTAGATTCACCACGTCGCCGGAGAAGAGAGGAGTCGAGCACCAAGTTTCTGAACCATTGCAGTTGTGGAACTGGCATCATCTTCGTTGCTGCAATGCCAGATCACGAATTAGAGTTGCACCTTTATTCATCATCTTGCCAGAAATCGCGAATCATAGCAGATCTAGATTTGCACCCGCTGCCGATGAACCATCTTCTCGCGCAAATTGTAGCGGCTGCACCGTCCACCATGGAAGCGCTTGGAACAGTTGCATCAGCAAACACAGCTTCCACACCACCACGCAAACACAACAGCAGCAAGCAGTCCATCACACCTACACCTTCGTTGCCGGAAAGCGGTAGCCGCAACCATCATCACATAGCAACTTCGTTGGAGAAGAGTGTGAGAGTGAAACCCTAATTTTGGAGACAAGGAGTTGCCACGTGTCATCCTGTCATTGCACAATCAAAGGGTCAAATCTAGTCAAGCATTCAAAAGTTGGTCAAACAGTCAACTCTGGTCAAAGACTGGTCAAAGGAGAGGGGTTTAACTGCAAATATAGATATTTTTGGATTTCCCAACAAATTTGGACTATAGGATTAGAAATGGCTTATTTAGAAAATTAATGCAAATATTATTTGTTAATAATTTATTAGATATATTTAAATAATTAATTTATTTAATTATATCATAAATTATTAACCAAACTATATTTGTCAATTAGTTTAGATCTCTCCAAATATTTTTGAATATTTATCTTTATCTTTATTTTAAAATATATTTGAGAAGTTTTAGCAATCGAAAAGCCCAGTCCAAGTCTTATATAAAGAGACCAAGGGAGAAGTAGAAAGAAACAAGCTCGGCACGTCGGAATTGAGGAACCCTTAGGGGGGCCTAATTTCTTTCTCTCTTTTCTTCTTTTATTTTATTTTGTATTCCATGGATTGCTAAACTTCTTGGGTTGATTCCATTATAATTTCAATATGGATTCTGAGGTTAGAATGAAATAATTTTTTTTGTTCTTTTTATTATTGATGAGGTTTTCATTCATCTATGTCTTTTATCTTTGAATCACGTAAGAAGTAATGATTTTAAATCTATATACATATTGGTCATATGAGTCTAAGGGTTTTTAAATTGAATTGAGACTTTACTTTGAGTTTATTTAGAAATTTTCATATGATTAAATGAGTTTTTACCAATAATTGAGACTTTACTTTGGTTAAAGGTATTTACTCTAACTACAATTAATTGAGACTTTACTATGATTAATTAAGCTTTTTATTTGGTGAGGAGATAAAAGAATAGACATGATTAGGCATAGTAAAATTTGATTGAGACTGTACTTTGATTGAATTTATTGTGGATAATCTAAAAGTTCTCACTTTTAATTAAGACTGTACTTTGGTTAAAATTGAGAATGCCAACAAATTAATTGAGACTTTACATTGATAGATTTATAAATCTACAACAATAATTCATTGAGCAATAATCTTTAGATAACCGATGATGAATCTATTTTGAAAAAGCAATGGAATCAATCTAGTTTCTTTACTATTGTTTTTATCTCTTTTTATCTTTCCTATTTCTTTCTTGTTTATCTTAATCCTCCCATATTTTTATTATTTTATTTGACTAACTCTTTTGTACAGATTTTATAAGAACTAATTTGTTAAAAATCAATTCCGTGTTCGTTGGGAGACGACTTAGGGATACTTTACCCTTTCTATTTTGTTGACTACTTTCTTAACAATACTGAAGTTGTTATAGATAAGTAGTATTAATTTGATCGCGTCAATGACAACGTTATCAAATTTGGCGTCGTTGCCGGGGAACACGGTTAGAATTTTTATCATTTTAGTTCTTATTTTTATTTTTATTCTTTTGATTTTATTTTTTATTTTTGATTTTTATTTTTATTTTTGTTTTTTGTTTATCACTAACATTTTCTTTTCTCAATTTTTGTTCTAACATTTTTTTTTTATTTTCCTTAGTTATTTTATTTTATTTAGTTATTTTTTCTAAGCATAGTTTTTGTTTGAGGAATTTTGTTGGAAAATTTGTGAAACTAGTTTGGAAAAATTGTGGCTAAGGAAAGAT
>Ga0214544_1010762_pt1 | contig 13203 bp, 13 predicted proteins | sample CNSS3metaG_FD_160074 | JGI IMG/M metagenome (GOLD analysis project Ga0214544, IMG submission 160074) | Root nodule microbial communities from cowpea collected in UCLA plant growth center, Los Angeles, California, USA - CNSS3 | ecosystem: Host-associated > Plants > Roots > Nodule | place: USA...
TGACTCCCACAATTTTAAGGATTTATCATCATCCATACGCATTCAATATATACACACAAAAAAATGCATAATTTAAATAACACCCAAGTGGCACACATAGGACTCGAACCCAAGTCCTCACACACAATAAAGTACTCTCAACCACTGGAGCTAGTACTTTTCCATGTCATAGTTCTCCACATTTATTACTTTGAATATTCCCATTACCCGTCCTAATTAAATAATTAATTAAATAACTATTTAATTTTCCCGGGTCTTACACTCCTTGCCATAGTTGTTGCATCTGCGGTAACCCTCCTCAGATGAGGGCCTCCACATATGTAACACTGCACTCGGCCCTGCGAGGGAGGAAGACCCCTAGACCCCTGAGGCTGGTGGCGAGGTCTGTCATATGGTCTCCTCCGCTCATCATGTATGGGCTTGGACCCAGATGGTCCACCACTCCTCTGAGGCTGTTGAGGTCGCTGACCCTCCACCTCATTCTTCATCTTTTCCATCACTCTAGCCTTCTCCACCAGCACAACAAAGTCCTTGATGGATAGAGGGGCTAGGTATAGAAGCGGCTGAGATGCTTGAATTTCTTAGCATAGTCCGTCAATGTCTTCCCTCCCTGGGTCAGCTGGAGAATTCCACCTCCTTGGCATACCGAACGTTGTCTGGGAAATATTCCGAGAGGAATTTCCCCCTAAAGGTCTCCCACGTCACCGACTCGCCTCTCTCCTCCATGATGGATTTTGTACTGATCCACCAGTGCTCAGCCTCTCCGGTGCGCATGTATACTGTGAAGGCCAACCTGTTCTCTGCTAGGCATGTTTTTGTATCAAAGATCCTCTCCAAATCCTTTCGCCACTGGTCTGGTGCGTTAGGGCTAACCTTCCCATTAAACTTCACTGGGTGGTGCTTCAGAAAGTCCTCCAGGCTCCACTCCCTGACTGTCGGTCGTGGCTCAGGACCAAACATAGGGGCAGCCGCCCTATTCTCCCCCAGCTGGCAAAGGGCCTCCATATGTTGCCTATATGCATCCTCGACAGCCACTCCTGCAGCCTCCATCTGCTGCATCACCATTTGTTGTTGCTCAAGCGATGCCGCTTGTCGCTACATCGATGCCTCATGCTACTGCATCATTGCCGTCCTTTGTTGCGTCATAGCAACTACCATCGCCTCTATTGCCCTGGCAATATCGGGCACGTCACCCTGAGATGATTGTGGAGTCCTACGAGGAGGTGCCATAGTTCACTGGCACACAGAAAATCACTTGGTTAGGCTTGGTAAGGCAAGAATTTAATTAAGAACACTCAGAAGACACAGAGAAAGCTAAGCGGACATCCAAGTCCACAGACCTAAGGAACGACCGCTCTGATACCATAAATGAAACACCCCATTTATTTAATAAAGCTAAATAAAAGACATGTCACGCTGAATAATATAAGAAGCGAGAATAAAAGAGTATGACGTCACTCATACAAATATCCCAAACTTAAAGGACGAATAAAAGCGGCACACCACGATGCCAGGTACCAAGTAAAGCAAGAGAGTGATAAAGACTTAAACCAATCTACAGAGAAAACAATACACGGGCCTTAGCCCTAAATGAAAAGCCCAAAGATAGAAGCCAATCCAAAGACTAAGCAGCAGAACCATCACCTCCCTGTTGACCACGGGTGTTCCTCACATCTGCTCACATCAACAAGTTGATGATCATCGCAAAAGAGAGTACCACACAGCAGAACACACAACAATAAAAGTAGGGTAAGCTAGAGCATAAAATAATTTCATCAAGCAATCTAATATGCTTTCACAATCATCAATACACAAAACACCCAAACATACTATGACTCGCAAACCAATACACTAAGACTCGACTCGACTCATCTGGATACATACAATCTGGTCGGATTCAGCGGATGCTTGCACTTGTGGTGGATACCTCTGCTCACCCCCGAGCTGCTCACCCTCGAGCTGTGTGTTACAAGTGTTACAATGAATCAATTCCCTCACACACAAGGTTAGCCCTTAATGAGTTTCAGGCCTCCTACTACTCTCACCATAAAAGTCAGTCCGCTCTAAGTGAGACTAACTGACTCCTTAGAGTGTGAGAATGCAACCTTACCTTGAATCCTTACCAGACCATATAGATGGAGCACCACTATGAACACCCACTACTAGGGGCCATGGAATTACGTCCCGACCACTGAAGCGCAACCCTGAAAGTCTCACCTAGAGGCTCCAAGGAATTACACATTGACACGGACCAATCATCATCAAACCAATACTATTTAACGTGCACAGGTATATATATATATATATATATATATATATATATATATATATATATATATATATATATATATATCATGACAACCTTCACAATTCCATTCTCACTTGTATTCCATCCCACTCATCCTTCACAAATTACAAATGTAGAAGTGTATTTCCTACCAGCATCATGCCACATTCATTGATCCACATTCCCTCATATCTTATGTCAAAGCCATACCAAATCCATCGTTTCAAATTCCATGAATCACCTCATATTAAGACTCATGAATCATAATTCCCTCTCACTCATACAAGGTCACTCAATTCATACAGTTCATACCCAAGGTAAAGCATAACAAGCCAAACATACCATTAAGGCCCTAACAACATAAAAGGTACAGTTGTATAAAGAAATCTCGTGTCAGTCTTGCTCAAGCCACAACATCTTGCTTAGGTGAGACTGTCATTAGGGAAACCCTGCGAGGCTCGCGAATTCTAGTTTAAGTGAGTCGCTACCCGCTTGGGCGAGCATGTCCCTCGCCCGAAAGAAAGGCTTCCTCGCCTGAGCTACACCTACAACAATATACCTTAAACCCCCACGCGTTCTCGCTGAGGCGAGCCTCTCTCGCTTAGGCGAGATGGTGTGTCGCTCAAATGAAAGCTCCCCGCCTGAGCGAGAGCTCGAGCACGAGTCTGGGTTTGTCTCTGCAAGTCTCGCCTGGGCGAGATCGTCAGGTCTCGTCACTGATCACCCTGCACAGTCATCCAACCACACCCAAACAGCAGCATGCATTCATTTAATATTTTGTAAAGGCACCATACCCGTACAAAGCATAAAATAGTGGCAAAACATGTAAGAAACAGACTTGAACGAAAATCCCTAGCTTCCCTTACCTGGAATGAGCTAGTCTTAAGGCCTCGACACCAAACAGCGGAACACCACAGTCCATAGGAGAAGATTACGGAGCTGGAAAAGTGAACAAAGGGTGTTTAATATCGAAGCTCTAACACTACTCACGGGAACAGGATCAGAGATGGAAAAGTGTGGGTTGGGAATACTTATGTGAGCCAAAACGGTTAAGCTGAACGTGAGACTGGTCACACTATGGAACCCTAGTAGAGGCGGCAGCAGCAACTCAAGGAATGTGAGGGATCTGTTTTTATGAAAAGTGACCACAAGTTAGGGTTTGGGTACTTTAGGTCAGAAATCGAATTGGGCCAACCCCCTTAGGCCCATAAGATTGGACAACCTATAAAATAAAAGGGCAGAAACAATTGGGCCTTACACTGCATTCTTTACATGTAGCAAAAATCAAACATATAGTAATAATTTTTTTCCAAAAGTGTGGTTAGGTTTGGTATAAAATGAAAGAAATATTTAAAATAAATGTGAATTTTAATAAAAATAAAAATTTCAATATAACATTTATATAAAAATTAAATTTGGTTAATTTGGAGAGAGATAATATTGGGACTGAATTAAATAAAAATAACGAAAATTAAGACTGAACTAAACAAAATTAATAAATATTAGGACTGAATTTAATATAAATCACGAGACATTGACATGTGACAATGACATTAAATTGACATGTGGCTGTGACACTAGCTTGATACGTGACACTGACACTATCATGTGTCACAATGCTCACTTGACACATGCACAACATTTTTAAAATTAAAAAAATTAAAAAAACACAAAGTGACACGTGACAGTCATTATTCACCTTCCATTAACGATTTAAATGACATTTGTAAAAAGGACCAAATTGATCATAATTTACAAAACTAGGATCATTTTGAACATTTCAAAAAAATGAGAACCAAACGGAATAAAGTTTATTAAAATTGAGACTAATAATGTATTTAAGCCATATATATATATATATATATATATATATATATATATATATATATATATATATGACGTGAAATTATATGTTTATGACAATTTTGTAATGTTGGAAGATTTATAGAAAAATTCAACAAAAATGAATTCCGAGTGGATTTTTTTTCTTATATCACTTAACCTTTTGACTTTTACTCGACATATGAGTTTTAACTCATTTGAATTTTTGACAATCTTGCTCCTAAGTGTGAGTGGGGGATTTATTATTATTTTTTACCACAATATGACATAATTGTCTCTCTCATTTATTTTAATAAATCTCCATCAATCATAATTATTATTGTATTTTTATCCTAACAAAGCATATTTGTCGCCTTAAGGTTTTCATTTGAAGGTTATCTCACGATTTCTTATATGGGTCTAATATAACTCATTTGTGTTAAATCTTTCCAATCTACCTCTCTATAGAAGTCCAACATTAGTATCATTTGTTTTGATAAATTGCTAACCTAACAATAGTTAGAGTTAGGAGAAGTGTGTTGAAATAAATGGATAGGACAAATATATCCCATGTCTTAAAGGTATGTTAAAAATTCAAGTATGAATTTAAAGTTTCACATTAAGAAAGTTGAGTGATATTTGATGTTTTTTATTTCATATAAAAGATGGATTATACAAGGCTCGATATCAATAAGTTTATAGCCAATAAAATAACAACTTCAATCTATGAAGGATAAAGATGAGAGTTTTTTTTTTTTTTTTTTTTAGTTTAAGAAGAACTATAGTAAAACGTTTTAGGAGAAAAGAAATTATCTCTAACTTTTTTGAAGAAAAAGATGAATGATGCTCTTGATAACGCATAATGTTTTTTTCTTGGCAAGACAAGGTTTTTAAACAAATAGGAGAAGATTATTGTGTAACATCTACAGACTTATAATGTAATATTTTCGATGAATCATGTAATAAAAATATATTAGTCATGAATTATAGAAATAATTTATTATTTTTCTTAAAATAACGTAAGATGTTAATTAATGACCTCTTGAAGCTAGCTGATACTTTTCAAGAAAAAAGTATATATTTTCAAGATGTTGGTAGGAAAGGGACCGAAAGCAACGACGGTCCTTACATGTCACCGAGGGGAGTCACGGCTCCCTCAATATTTTTTATTTATATATATATATATATATATATATATTAAAATTTATATATTATTTTTATTGTTATATCTATATATATTATTTATATATTTTTAAAAAATAAAATAAAGATTAATTTGATGGATCCTGATTAATAAAGGATTAAGGCTTTGTATTTGACAATAAATTTTTTTTCACAGCAAATCGTTAATAAAATGTAAATGTAAAAAGAAAGATAGATTGAGAAACAAAGATGGGAGAACAAAGAGATCAAAGAACTCATATTCACAAGATCTCGTGAATCAGTATCTTAGTATCTTAGTATGATTTATGTAGGTTAGATTTATTATTCTTCCATTATGATATTTCTTCTAAATTAAATTTTCCCTAAATTAGTATGAAAACTAACTTGATTTTAGGGATTATTTTATGAAATTGACATGAACCCTAATTATATTTTTCTCAAATTAGTATAACCTTATATTATAAAATGTTGTGATTTTATGTTTTCTAGTGCATACAATGAATTAGTTGAATAATCTTAAATTGGACTAGAAATTAGAATACTCATTTTGCGTGAATTCAATCAATGAGAAAGATTAAAAATTGAGAAGTGTGAATTGTAATATGAAAATGGTTTAAGTAAAAGAAATATTTTTTTAATTAATAAATTATATATAAAAATTTAAATTGGCATTCGTAAATTTTTTGTTCAAGTTTCGCCACTGATTGGAAGACCACCTAGATGTTTTCATTTAGATAATTTGTGATCTAAAAACCATTAAAATATTGATGAAGAATAACAAGCTTTGATGTTTTTTAAGTTGTTATTAAGTGAAATTGATAATCTCTTGAAAACTTGTACATGGCAAAGATTCAATATCATTGAAGGTGCAAAGTAATTGAAGATGAAATACGAGAGAAGAGATGTACAAAAGATCAAACATTAGAGGTAGGACAAAAAAATATTTCAAGAATAAGAAGGTATTAAGATTGAAATCAATGATGGATAAGAAAAGGAAATGCGTTTTTTTATGGCAGTAAAGATCATCCTAGGAAGAAGTGCCTCAAAAATAAGAAAAGGAGAAAGCACTAAGATTAAAGAAACCTTATTGTTGATGTTTATGTTGATGTTGTCCCATAAGGGTGTGGGAGAATCAAGGTTATGCTTGTTTCTAAAGAGAAAATTAAACCATATTAGGTTCTTGATTCATGATACACATTTCATATGCATCATAAGAAGGACTAGCTCTTTAGAATATGTTATGGAGTGCAAGTCCTACTAGGCAATAACAAGGCTTGTAAAGTGATGAGAATTAGATTTGTAAAGCTTAAATTGGAAAATAAAGTAATAAGATGTTGAATAAAGTGATTGTCACTAGGCAAAAAGCTATAATTGATGGTTAGGTGCAATCTTTTTTACTTAAGAACATAACAGTTCAAGTGTCTTCGATTATGACTTGACCCACCTAGTCTATGCCATAGAATAGTTGATGCCCTTATAACAATCTCTCCCTTGAATATTATCTCCTCAGAATCATATTCTTCGGTTGTGATTTGGTCCACTTGACATACGCTACATGTGATGTCCTAACTTATGTTTTTTTATTATTTTTTTTACTAATGCACATATCTTTTGATTGTGAATTCTTACTAATAGAGTTATCTGCAAATAAAATGTCATACCAAATATTCATGCCTAAGAGAAACTCAAAGTTTTTTAGTTCATAAGTTGCTAAACCATCAGTTTCACTTTTTATTTTTGGATCATCACTTACTTTAGCTAATTCAAATAAAGCATATCTTATTTGTGAAGTTTGAAATCTTACAGCTTTCACACTTTCAATACGATTTTCCCAACATGTTTGTGATAATGATTTAAGAGTTATGTTATGTATATGGTCTTGTAAAATTTTCCACCTTTTTGTAGAAGAAGAAAATAAAGTATATATACGTTGTAACACAAAAAAAAGATGTAGCTTTTGGACAATAGTTAGACATATCACAAAGTACTAAGTTTAAACTATGACAACCACACAAAGTATAAAATGATCTAGGATTAATATCAAGAAATTTTTAAAGCACACCTTGATGATTTCCTTTCATATTAGATCCATTATCATATCCTTGTCCTCTAAGATTGTTAATATCAAGTTGACGATTTTTTAATTCATCAACAATAACATCATAAAGATAAAATGGAGGAATATTGCCATGCAAATTTGTACATTTGTCTTGCAGATTTTGTGTTTATATAAACACACTGCAGTACAATCATAATCTTTGTAATAAAGTTATCATTGAATACAATAAATAATACAGAAAATAATTGATAATAGTGATGGCTGCACACACAAGGAAAAAATATCAAGGATATTGGAATAATATTGTATTACATAATATCTCTGGTATTGATTCTAATAATTAGAATCACAACTTTCTCTAACTCGGTAACATCCCGTCAGGATATTACAAATTTATAATAAAATAAAAGAAATAAATGAAAATATACAACATTTAGTAATACCTCATTTTCCCAAAACGCGAGAAAATTTAAAATTTATTAAATAACCAACCAATGTTCAAATCCATAATCACCAAACAAATGGTTATAAAAATATCCATAAGGGTTTACAACTTATTTCAAAAACCAAAGAAAGTAAACATTAGTTACCCCGATCTATCCCCTCTCCACAGCTAAGCTTCATTAGAGCCACCTGCATCAACAACATCTGCTCTCTTGTACTGCGTACACGATCATCGCCAATCACAAGCAGATAAGGTGAGCTTAACAAATATAACATATAAAATAACACATCCGATATAATACATATATATTTAGACATGCCCAAACATCCATTGAATACTATGCACCATGACCACAACCAAAACTTTCGTGTTCTACCTCTCCTAGTGATTACTTCAAGATGACTTGCTGCCATACCTATCGGCCACAACCGATAGAGCATGTGTGGCAAACCATGTTACAGATCATACATCGTAACGCCAGGTGAAGTTCCCAAATACGAACATGGTTCGTAACGTCCCAAGACTACCAAACTCATCAGTCAACTACTGAGGAGGGCAATCTATTTGGACCCATCCGTACTGGCCATAACCAGCATACTCACACCGGCAACACTCGCCAACCCGAGCCACAATTCAAGGGTTCCTCGTGTTCATCCGCCATCCCGAGCCACAACTCAAGAGATGTTATTCCGAGCCACAACTCAAGGAATACCACGTGCTTAACCCCTATCCCGAGCCACAACTCAAGGGATACGTTCCGAGTCACAACTCAAGGAACACCAGCAATCCTACCTTTAAAGCATCACTAAAAGCTTGGTAGATCGCACCTATTAAATCAACAATTCCAAGCTGCAGTAACCAAAATCGCCTGGCGGGGGACACGTGCCGTCAGGTGTTGCCAGCTCCCAAACCGCCTAGCGGGTGTCGCGTACCGTCAGGCGTCCAGCGCCTCATATTCAACCTTGCTGTAGGTATTACCTAGCGGAAAGGCCTCCACCGCCAGGCGCACCCGACCCAGTAACCCTCTATTGATAGGTCGTCGCTTGGCGGAACCACTCGCGCCGCCAGGCGCCTGCGGTCCAGTGCTCTCTGTTTTCATGACTATCGCCTGGTGGGTTACCACTCTCGCCAGGCGTTGTATCAGTACAACAGTGTCTTCTGGTTTATATTCTCTAGCTCAGATTTTCCAATACTAGTAGACTTCTAACACCCAAAGCAAAACTCACTAAGTTTATAATGTGCTGTCATGACTTACGAGTTGATATGATTACTAAGGTATCTCCCACTATTTGGTTTCCCAAATTCAACAGTTTCATATTTAACTTTATTGAGATCCATACTTGAAATTCTAGTCTAGTCAAATTGCTATTACTAGTTAAGATATTTCGTACCTTACTCTAAGCAATACCTGCATCTCTTACTAAGCTCGCTCTCATCCTAACCTACTCAAACCAACGCATCATCTTATGCCCCTATCTTAAAGAAATTCTTGTACTCACTTTGTCATCCAACCAAACCCCATAAAAAACCTTATCATTGGTTTAACCCACATTACACACGCCATCAGTTTCCCGACCCTTTTTCCATCTAACAATTTAATGTATTTAACTAACATACTTAACTACCATTTAAGTGAAAAGAAACTCACACGCTCGTGATCCCATGACCCCAGATTTCATCATCACAGACCCACATCTTTCTAGAACAACTTCCCAGACCGATTCCACTCATGCAGCCTGGTAACTTCTACGATGGCGCCTAACAGCAAGCCCAGGGCCGCCAGGCGGTACATACTATTTGGCATTTCCATATTCTTTTTCAGAACCCGTAATCCTCACCACTCATCCTTCTTTGCTAGTTTCTATCATTCTCCATTCAGATTCAAACACAATCAAAGTGACCCAAAACCTAATCACATTAATCACTTATTTATGCTGTAATTCATAACATTCAATGTTAAATCATCCCATAGGATACCACAACATTCAACCATAAAAGGATTTCATAGCACTTTATCAAATTGACATTCAACCCTATGGATTTCTACAATATAACGACTTAAATCATCAACCATCTAGTGGGACTACATTTTTCCTCGATCAGAATCGCTCTAGAACACACAAAACACCAAAACCGAGTCAATTCGAGTCGCGTCGCCTGGTGGGTATTCATCACCGCCAAGCAATTCATCACAAAACCCAAAAAATTGGGTTACAGGTTTATGGCACCTAGCGTTACAGGGATTCACTGCCAGGCGGTTCCTTAGGGAACCCAGAAATACACGAAACTGGCATGTGCCGCCTGACGGCTATGAGCAACCTGCCAGGCAGTTTCTGGAAAATTTCCAGAAACGCAGATTTCAATGCAATTTTAACAAAAACCATACATACACATTCTATATTCGTACAATTACGCATATAAATTCAGATAGAGCGTGATTTAGCTCCCCTAACCTGGATCCTTTTGGTTATAAGTGGATTTCTTGAGAGCTCCCAATGATCACCAATGTTCTCCCTTTTGGTTTCCTCTCACTTCGGCTCCAAAACCTCACTCAAACCTCACCAATCTCTATAATTTTCGTGCTCTAATTCTGATTACAATCTCAGCTTGCCAAAACCCTTACTCTCACCAAAATTTTCCCTTTTAAACTTGACTTTAATGGAGTTTAATTGCACAAAACGAAAATTGCATAATGGTAGTGTTAATTACCATTTATTTGGCCTTTATGGTCTGTTTTTCAGCTACCCATGGCTGCCCCTTAACCATCTAGGGTTTCTATGTCTTTCCACCTTCATGCTAAAAGAATTATTGGCAAAAAGAAAGTTTACTTTGGGTTTACCAAGGTTTGAACCCACAACCATGCAATGCCAACTCAATGTCAGATCATTCAACCAATTCATATTTCATGCTAACAAATATAATTCAAATATCATATTACTCCACCGCATGATTACATATATTTAAAATAATAACAAACAATAACACAAAATTGGCATACATAGGACTTGAACCCAAGTCCTCTCACACAATTAAAGTACTCTCAACCATTTGAGCTAGTACTTTTCCACATCATACTAATCATAATTTAATGTCATAAATGGTCTTCCCTCCCGTATTTATTAATTAATTATTTAATTAATTAATTAAATTTCACGGGTCTTACAAACTCCCTCTCTCAAACTGAGGTGACTCAATCATCCCAAGTTTGTCTCTCAAGATGTCGAACCTTGTGTGTGAGAGGTTTGGTTAAACAATATGCAATTTGATCTATTGTGGGCACATAGGCTATTGTGACTTGATTCTAAAGCACTTGATCATGAATGTAGTGAACATCTATCTCAATATGTTTAGACCGAGCATGCATCACTAGATTGGATGCTAGTGCCTTAGCACTCAAGTTATCACACCACAAAACCAGCTTTCTAAGCATAGGAAATTTCAGCTCATCTAGAAGTGCTATGATCCAAGTTACTTTTGCTGCTAGGTCAACTAAAGCTCTGTATTTTGACTCAGTACTTGATCGTGACACCACTTTTTGTTTTCTTGAGGCCTATGAGATTAATGTCTCTCCAAGGAAAACACACCGCCCTGCTATGGATTTCCTATCATCTATGCTAGTGGCCCAATCTGCATCAGAGAATCCTGCTATATCAAGATCGATTGAGGGTTTGATATGGAGACAAAAATTTGTTGTGCCATGGAGATATCTCAATATTCTTTTTATTCCTTACTAGTGATCCATGGTTGGGGAACTCATATATTGGCTGAGTTTGTTGACAGAGAATGTTATGTCTGGTCGATTGTTGGTCAAAGATTGTAATGCACCTATAACCTATCTGTATAGGGTAGGGTTAGCAATAAATTCTCCTTTAGTAGTGAATTGTATCCCTGTTACCATTTGTGTAGGGCAAGATGAAGCTTTTTCCATATTAAACTTCTTGAGTAGATCTCTAATGTACTTTGTTTGTTTAAGGTACATTCTACCAACATCTATGTGTACTTCAATTCCCAAGAAGTAGTGTAGAAGGCAAAGGTCTTTGAGAGAGAAAGCAATGTTTAATTGAGTAATGAAAGTCTCTAAAGACTTATTGTTGCTCCCTGTAATTATTATGTCATCAACATATATGAGAAGGAGTATGATATGACCATTTTCTCTAAGAACAAATAATGACGAATCACTTTTGGTGCTTTGAAAGCCCCATCTAAATAAAGTATCTTTCAACTTGTCATACCAAGCCCTTGGGGCTTACTTTAGTCCGTAAACTGCCTTGTTTAATTTGCATATGTGATCAGGCTTGGTTGAATCTGTATATCCTTCAGGTTGATGCATGAACACATTTTCTTTGAGATTACCATTCAAGAATGCATTATTTATGTCTAATTGTCTAACCTCCCAATTTAAATGTACTGCAATGGATAAGATAATTCTTACCGTGCTGGGCTTGAACACTGGACTAAAGGTTTCATCATAGTCGAGACCCATAGTTTGTTGAAAACCTTTGGCAACCAATCTTGCTTTCCTTCGTTCAATTGAGCCATCTGCCTTATATTTAGTTTTAAAGACCCACTTGGAGTCTATGATGTTATTCTGCCCCTAAAACGGTACCAAAGTCCACGTATGATTAGTTGCTAGAGCTTTAAATTCTGCATCCATGGCTGCTTTCCATTTTGGACTGAGTAAAGCTTCATTAACATTTTCTGGTTCCTTGTCTTCTGTGTCTGTTTCTAACAACCCTATATAGGGAAGTTTTGGCTTATAGATCTCTCTCTTACTTCTGGTTTGCATCCAGTGCATGTTGTCCTGCTGAGTCTGTTGGTTATTTTCTTCTGGTGTGTCATTTACATGTGAGGTTGCCTCATCTACATGAATAGAGATATCACCGAGAGTTGGTTGCTCTTCATTGGAAACTAAGTCACGTTCTTGATGATTTACCTCCTTGTGAGTTGATTCAACTGTGTGGCTTGTAGTGGTACCTAGGGATGGCAACGGGGCGGGGCGGGGACGGGTTTCGCTATCCCATACCCATCCCCACATAAAAAATTCATCCCCATCCCCATACCCAAACCCAACGGGTATCAAACTTTTTTCCCATCTCCATCCCCACCGGGTAACGGGTATAATCTCGTACCCATACCCATACCCGTGTTCTAACTACTTCAATATTAATTTTTATAAAAGAAAACAAATTACGGTAAAGAAAACATAATATTATGAAATATTCAATATTAGGAGGATTTTCTTCGATGCCAAATACTTTAAAATAAATTATAATTGTTTACATTTTATATTAGAATACCATATAAAATTTCATGTGAACCAAAACATTTATTAAATTTGCAAACTACAACATTGATGAACTTAGTTGATAAAATTAAAAAATATTTCAAAAAAAATATAAAAGGAAAACAAATATTCAAATTAAAATA
>Ga0214544_1010770_pt1 | contig 13196 bp, 8 predicted proteins | sample CNSS3metaG_FD_160074 | JGI IMG/M metagenome (GOLD analysis project Ga0214544, IMG submission 160074) | Root nodule microbial communities from cowpea collected in UCLA plant growth center, Los Angeles, California, USA - CNSS3 | ecosystem: Host-associated > Plants > Roots > Nodule | place: USA...
TTAAAAATTTTGACACTGTTAACGATTGGGTTAATTTAAAACACATTTACAAAAATGAGGACGAAATTGAGATCAATTAAAATTCGAGGACCAATTTGAGATTTTTGAACCAAAATGAGGACCATCGAAGTATTTTAACATAAATGTAATTAAATCAAAGATCATTGATTATAAATAAAAAATAATATAAATAGATAATATTAATAATAAACTTATTCATAATAAATTGTTTCCCATGAACAATACTCTTGCAGGTTTGTGGCTTAGCAATGTTCCTTTGGCTCAACAGTAGGACTTTTGACTGCATTTTATATTATCAATTGTTATGGCTAAGCTGGGTTGGCGTGACTCGGTTGCTAGATACCTGTTTTCTTTCTTTTTATGCAAAAAAGTGACATGTTATTAAAATTCCTCATTTATCATCCAAAAAGTTAGAGACATGATGTTTGGATAAAAGAAGGCATGTTTTCTTGAGAAAAGTATTTTTCCACCTAAGATAATTGTCTAATTTGTTATGCAAAATGGATATTTTTTAGACACTTATCATGTACCGTCCTAGTCATTCAAGGCCCAACTCGATACTCAAAGATGAATATTAAATGTCTGTAAGCCGACTTAAAGTTTATATGTCTAAGAATTGAACCTAAATTTGTCTTGTATTTAGTTTAAATTTTATTATAAAAAAAGAGATATCTTGTATGTAGTTATTATCTTTGTGATTTTTTGTTATTATCTTAGTATTTTTTTTTTGTTATCCTTATAACTAGAATATTCCTTGAATTTTGAAAATAAAAACAATTTGTAATGTTTACCTATAAATAGAGCATTAACTCCCCCGACCAAATTACAAAACTATTTTGGTTTAAGTGTTCTCTACTTCACTTTAGGTCAAGAGAGTTTTTAGTATTTGTCTTTTGCCAAAACAAAAAGCAACAAACAAAAAAAAAAAATAAGCATCCTAATATATGAACTATCAAGTAATAAAGGGTTAAACATTTAAAAATTTTACAAAAAAAATAATTTGAGACTTCATTGAATTTCCTTACTTATTTCTTAAATACCTTAAATAGATATAATTAATAATAAACTTATTTGTAATAAATTATAATAAATGAGAATTAATAATAAATATAAATGACAATAAATAAAACAAATATAAATAATAAATAATAGTAAAATAATTTATAATAATAATAATAATAATAATAAATAGTAATAGTAATAATAAGGTCAACTATATTCAATGTCTATTGATCAGATGATTGACTATGTAAATTGAGATCATGAGATAATAATATATGGGAGACCTAATGAGAAGATACATTAATTAGATGATACATATCAAAATGATCTCAACGGTCACACAATACAAGCTTATCATATTGACAAAATACAATGTTGAAGTTCTCACTTATATCATTAGATGATACAGTAAAATTGCTTTATCATATGATAATACAGTACAATAAATATAAACAAAATATTCAGGTGTGTTTATAATTATTAGATGAAACTATTAATACACAAATTAAACAAGTCTCTCTAACAATATTCTCATGCTTCCGGTCCCACCAACAAATACTTAAACTACAAACAATCACTACTCTACATTTTTTTTTTCATATAGTCTATCTTTTATAATTTTAGATTGTCTTCTCTTTACATTTTTCTTCATCATCTAACCTTTGTATGTTTACAAGTATACTCTTTACATTTTTTTTTTCATGATCTATCCTTTATAATTTTATATCATTTATTATTTACATTTTACTGCATCCTTTTAGTAAAACAATTATATACAATATATTTCATTAAAAATATGTATAAATAACTTAAAAATACATTTTTATTATACAAAAAATCAAAATATTATTATTTAATTTAATAAAATAAAATACTTATATTAAATTGTAATTATATTTTAAATATTCAAATTAATATAATAACTATATTATAATTTTTTGAAATCTTGTGTCGGGTACACATACTAGTGAAGGAATAATCTCTTTTTTTTTAAAAAAAAAAAACAAAATTTATAGTCATTTCTGTGATAAAAATATATTATATTTTCATGTGAAAGAATTTCTTATTTTCTCGTAATATTTTTTTTTCACACATTCAAATTAATTTTCTTTTATTACATTTAATTATATTTTAATTTTTAGTAATATTAATTATATTTTACTATTTAATTATTTTTTTAACTTTTAATAAATGTATATCAAATAAATTATTAATTAAAATTGTATATCACTTATAAATATTTTTATCCATTAAAATAAAATAAAATTACATTTTAAATTATTATATCAATATTCATTTAATATTTAAGTTAACTGTACACTCTTATAAAATTTAAAACATATCAATAATTATTCTAGTGTCCTATTAAAACCGTCAGCAGGATCCTAATAAAATACCAACATTAAAGCATGCATTAAAAATGCGTAACTTAGTTTTGGTAAAGGTAAACAACCAGTTTAGCTTTGAAAATGACAAAAGTAGTACGTTTCAAACTAAACTACCAAAATTTGACTCATTTTAGGAAAGAAAACAACCAAAATAAAATTGAAAATTTGTAAAATCACACAAGTAGAAAATTAAACAGAAAGTTCTCTTTCGGTCCTACTCAACGTTTTAAGAAATATTAGAAAGAAACGTGCTTTAGTAATTTGAAAAACAAAGTAACCCATTTTAGTCAAAACAAACAATAATTATTATGCCTTTAGAGGTGTGATCCTAAGATTTGATGAAAGAGGAATCTGAATAATAGCTTTTTTCTTTCTTTTTGCAAGAGTTTCTTCCTCTACCCAGTTTTACGAATCTCCTTCCAACTATGTTTGATCCATATCATATCACAAGACCTGAGAATCAAATCCTTAAGGCCAAATGTGCTTACTACTCACGCCAACCTGTTGCTGCCTCATCAGTTTTCACATAAAAAAAATATGGTTCTGCTGTCCATAAAAAAATGTAACCTTTCTTGCAGAGAGAAAGTACTATGTTTACGTTACAAATTGAAAAATAGAAATGTATTTATTTATGAGTAAAGTCAACTCAATTTTGATACATATCTTGCTAAAATATAGGGTCTCCACTTCCCATATGTCTAACAGGTAATACTTCTTTTATTCAATATTTGTCTCGTGTGAACTAATAAAATAGTATAAGCATCTTCACCGCGTGAAGGTGGCTACACATGGCTGTGATCTCGCCATCATTTTCGACGTATCTCTCAGTTCTAATGAACTTTGCAAAACTTTTGTGCGCAGATATGAATATGTTGCCACTTCGAAACCCACCCACCATGTTTGACCCTGCGAAAAATGCATGCTTTTAACTCCTTCCTCAATCTCCATACATATATATCGTGTGTCATGTTAAGGGAAAGGAATGGGATCCTTTCAACCACATACAAACATCGGCAAAACAAACTGAGAATGCTTTTGCTTCTGGGAAACGGATACTAGGTCGTAGGGGTGGCTGCAGTATTTAAGGTTGTATTTTGTTTTGTTCTTTTGTCTGGTTGAATGGAGAGTGGGGGTAGTTTCAGGAATGGTAGTGCATCCATTTGGAGGGAGAGTGGTGAGGATATGTTCTCAAACTCATTCCACAGAGAGGATGATGAAGAGGCTCTCAAATGGGCTGCCATTCAGAAACTCCCCACCTTTTCGCGTATGAGGAAAGCTTTGCTCACTTCATCCGAAGGGGGAGTGAATGAGATTGATGTGCACAAACTTGGGTTGCAAGAAAGGAGAGTCTTGCTTCAGAGACTGCTCAGAACTGCTGAAGAGGATAACGAGAAGTTTTTGCTCAAGCTAAGGGAACGTATTGATAGGTCTGATTCCCATTCTCTTTTCTTCTTCATTAATGAAGCTGTGTGTCTTTCATCGAATTTAACTCATGAATGGCCCTTCTCCTCCCATTTTCTTCCTTGGATTTCATGACATCAGAGTTGGGATTGATCTTCCTGCTATAGAGGTTCGGTTTCAGAACTTGAATGTCGAAGCAGAAGCTCGTGTAGGAAACAGAGCTTTGCCTACCTTCACTAACTTCATGGTTAATATTGTGGAGGTGAGTATTGGTATCAGCTTTCTTACATATAACATGACCTTACAGAAGGAGTTCTATAACTTGTTAATTTGGTTTCACTTTTTCTCGTTAAAAGGGTCTGTTGAACTCTCTTTGTATTCTACGAAGTAGCAAGCAACATATACGTATTCTCCAGGATGTTAGTGGAATAATAAAGCCTGGCAGGTAACAGTGAAAATGGTGTTCTATATATCTGTTCGTAGACCAGACCCGTATACCGTAATTTGCTAACACCTTCAGGACCAATATAATGTTTCCATTTCCTCCTGTTCAGAATGACATTACTTTTGGGCCCTCCAAGTTCCGGAAAAACCACACTGTTGTTGGCCCTGGCAGCAAGACTTGATCCAAAATTAAAGGTTGGGGCATCAAAGAAAATAATTTTGTTTGTTCGAAAGATACTTTCATGTGTTTTTTATCTTTATTTTTAATATTGTATCTCTAGATAATATAGTGTGGTTTCTTGGTCAGGTTTCTGGAAAGGTGACTTATAATGGTCATGGGGTGGATGAGTTTGTGCCCCAAAGAACTGCAGCATATGTCAATCAAAATGATCTGCACATTGCAGAATTGACGGTCAGAGAAACCTTGGCCTTCTCAGCAAGAGTCCAAGGAGTTGGAACTCGTTATGGTTAGTCTGCCCATAATGTCTTTTGTTTAAATTCAATGTTGAAAACACATGCTAACATTGTCCGTGAAATTTAAGGTTTGATTATGTGTAAAAATTATGGCTTTATGCAGATTTGCTTGCAGAATTGTCCAGAAGAGAAAAACAGGAAAATATCATGCCTGATTCAGATATTGATGTCTACATGAAGGTAACAGAGTCCATCACTTGTAAGGAATGTGTTTGTCCCATTTGAATATAAAAGTCCTAGCACAAGAGCACACTCAAAATTATTTCATCACCAAATTGATTCCACCTCCAAGCTTTTGGGCCAGGCCAAAAATTAGGGGCACCAACCCCAACAGTTGCCATCTCGATTAATTATAGTTGAATCAGCAGTTTCTTTTTTTCCATACAGATATTAAGTGGTTGTCCTTTTGACTCTTAATATTCAGGCTGTAGCAACTGAAGGCCAGAAGGCAAATTTGATAACAGATTACATCCTAAGGGTATAAAATCTACTCTTTCTGAAGCTTCTCCAATCATCATGACTCATTATAATATTTTCTTTTAATCACTCATTTCTATTTGCAGATTTTAGGGCTGGAGATCTGTGCTGATACCGTTGTAGGAAATGCAATGTTAAGGGGGATCTCTGGTGGACAAAAGAAACGCCTTACAACAGGTAAAAAACATTTTTTTTATCACGAATTGTACTAAGTTTGCACCACTCAATAAAATGAATGTATAAACTTGTAAATTCAGGAGAGATGCTGGTTGGACCAGCTAAAGCTTTATTCATGGATGAAATATCTACTGGTTTGGATAGCTCAACAACCTTCCAAATTGTGAACTCACTCAAGCAATCTGTTCACATTCTCAAAGGAACCACAGTCATCTCACTCCTGCAGCCAGCCCCAGAGACTTACAATCTTTTTGATGACATTATTCTACTCTCTGATAGTCATATAGTGTACCAGGGTCCACGTGAATATGTGCTTGAATTTTTCGAATCATTGGGTTTTCAATGTCCTGAGAGGAAAGGTGTGGCAGACTTTTTGCAAGAAGTAAGTGTCCTTGTCTATTGTCCAATGATGTAAACTGTCTGCAAAAGTACTAGAGAGTTTTATAAATTAAATCTTGGCCATTGATTACTATGCTATAGGTAACATCAAGGAAAGACCAAGAACAGTACTGGGCACACAAAGATCAACCTTATAGATTTGTCACAGCCAAAGAGTTCTCAGAGGCACATAAATCATTTCATGTTGGGAGAAGCCTTGCTCAAGAACTCTCTACTGAATTTGACAAGTCCAAGAGTCACCCAGCTGCTTTGACAACCAAAAAATATGGAGTGGGAAAATGGGAGTTGCTAAAAGCTTGCTTATCCAGAGAATATTTACTTATAAAACGAAATTCATTCGTTTACATCTTCAGGCTGAGCCAAGTAGGTTTGGAAATTAGAATGGTTCATTTTATTGTCATGTTATCTAAAGCTTTTATTATCATACTGATAGCTTCCTCCTCCTTTTAGCTTGCTGTAATGGCACTTATTACCATGACCGTCTTCCTACGGACTGAGATGCACAGAGACTCGGTGACTGATGGGGGGATATATGTGGGAGCATTGTTCTATTGCCTGGTTGTGGTTATGTTCAATGGATTTGCTGAACTTTCAATGGTCGTTGTGAAGCTTCCTATTTTCTACAAGCAAAGGGATAATCTGTTTTTTCCTTCATGGGCTTATGCTCTTCCTGCATGGATCCTAAAAATCCCTATGACTTTTGTGGAAGTTGCTGTTTGGATATTCCTAACATACTATGTCATTGGATTTGATCCAAATATTGGAAGGTAAAAAGAGCTTTGTTTATACACATACTCAGCAAGCATGCTCGTTGATCTTTTCTAGTCTCATTTTCTACTTGGACCCTGCAAATAAGAAATGACATGCATTTTATGTCTACAATATGCAGATTTTTTAGACATTACCTTGTTCTTTTACTAGTGAACCAGATGGCTTCCGCACTATTCCGATTTATTGCAGGAGTTGGAAGGGAATTGAAAGCAGCTTTAACTCTTGGGTCATTTATACTAACTATCCTTTTTGCTATGAGTGGTTTTATCTTATCAAAAGGTACCATGAATACAAAATAGACCAATGCCATACTTTTCATTATGTTCTACGCTAACAATGCACTTTTGTTCTCTTTATGCCCCAGACAACATAAAAAAATGGTGGCTATGGGGCTTCTGGATATCACCTATGATGTATGGACAGAATGCTTTGGTAAATAATGAGTTCCTTACAGAGAGATGGGGACATGTAAGCTTTTAAATAATATATACTTGTATGTGTTCTTCATTATATAAATAGCATTATATTTGAACATAATCTCTTATGATAGGTTCTACCAAACTCTACGGAGCCTCTTGGAATCGAAGTTTTGAAATCACGGGGATTCTTCGTTCAATCATATTGGTTTTGGATAGGCGTTGCGGTTTTGATTGGATATACATTACTTTTCAACTTTGGCTACATCCTTGCGCTTACGTATTTCAGCAGTGAGGATCTTCAACTTAAATATTCAATAAACCATATAAGGTATATCTATCTATTAATGTGATAAAATTGATTTTGCAGCACCTGGGAAGCAACATGCTTTTATATCAGAAGAACCTGAAAACAATGAACAAAATGGTGGTACTGGTAATAAAGGAACTAATGTGATGAGATACATAAAATATAACTTTACCGAGCACTCAATTAAAGGTATTCTTCTCTTAACAACAGATAACACAGTCAAGTCTAGATTTGTAATAGTTCATTTTCAATTCACATTACATCTAACGGATAACGCTGGAACTACTTCACAGTGAGAGAGGGCGAAAGTATATGTGGAAATTCACCTTCCCATACTTTACCCACTAGCAATAGAGGAATGGTTCTTCCTTTTGAACCACATTCTATTACCTTTGATGAAGTAACATATGCTGTGGACATGCCACAGGTAATGTAGAAACGAAACAAACCATTTGAAAACTCTTGCATATACATACTGTGATTAAAAATTATCAAATACTTGCAGGAAATGAGAAACCAAGGAATTGTTGAGAATAAATTGGTTCTTTTGAAGGGTGTCACGGGATCCTTCAGGCCAGGTGTTCTCACTGCTCTGATGGGTGTCACTGGAGCAGGAAAAACAACTCTGATGGATGTACTTGCTGGTAGAAAAACTGGAGGATATGTTGGAGGGAACATCACAATCTCTGGGTATCAGAAGAAGCAAGAAACATTTGCAAGAATTTCAGGATACTGCGAGCAAAATGACATCCACTCTCCTCATGTTACTGTGTATGAATCCTTGGTTTATTCAGCTTGGCTCCGATTGTCTCCGGACATCAATGCTCAAACAAGAAAGGTTGGTATCTAAATGTTATGCCTTTTACTGTCTTTCAGGCTTATTCATTTTAGTTTAACCATTTCATTCGTGCTGCATTCTTGTCTAATCTGACTTATTGAAACAATCTAGTACTATTGCCTTTTCTGGATTGAGTTGTGACAAGCCCATACATTAGAGTTTGCAAGTAAATTTTCTCAGTAATCTGTAAGCGCCAAAACTGGAATCAATTACCATTCATGATTGGAAGTATTAAGTCATAAATAACAAAGGAAACAAGATTATGAGTGTCAAAAAAAAAAAGAACACACTTCGATGTTTGACACTGATTAATGTGGTTGCAGATGTTCATTGAGGAAGTCATGGAACTTGTTGAATTGAAACCATTAAGGCACGCAATAGTCGGATTGCCAGGTGTTGATGGTCTCTCAATAGAGCAACGTAAAAGGTTGACAATTGCAGTTGAACTTGTGGCAAATCCTTCCATCATATTCATGGATGAGCCAACTTCTGGGCTAGATGCAAGAGCAGCTGCTATTGTAATGAGAACGGTTAGAAACACTGTAGACACTGGAAGAACAGTTGTTTGTACCATTCATCAGCCTAGCATAGACATATTTGAATCATTTGATGAGGTGAAAAGCAGAACCAGTGTAGCAAATTTACTCTGCTCTCTTCCATAACCATGTTTCTAACCTTTTTGTCACATCAAAATGCAGCTTTTGTTGATGAAGCAAGGGGGGCAAGAGATATATGCGGGGCCACTTGGACATCGTTCTTCCAATTTAATTAGTTACTTTGAGGTAAAAGTAGAAATGCTATGAAAATAAGGAATACTGAACTCGTGCTTTGCTTCAAATCATCATCTTCATGCAAAAGTTTCACTCTTGTCATTCTTTTATTCTGAAGGAAATCCAAGGTATCAGTAAGATTAAAGATGGCTATAATCCAGCAACATGGATGATGGAAGTCACAAGTTCAGCAAAAGAATTGGAATTGGGGATTGATTTTGCGGATGTATACAAAAATTCAGAGTTATACAGGTATTTACAGTCCAATAAAACTACAGACTCGAAAGTAACCTGACAGAAAGCACTTAAGATCAAAAAATTCAATAAGTTTTTGTTTATTACAAGAACTATTCTCAGTTCAGAAGTAGAATGGTTGCTGATATATGGTCTTTGGCATTTGACTCAGGAGAACCAAAGCACTTGTTAAAGAATTGAGTACTCCAGCTCCTGGTTCCAAAGACCTTTATTTTCCTTCACAGTACTCAACTTCCTTCTTCACCCAATGCATGGCTTGCTTGTGGAAACAACATTGGTCTTACTGGCGCAATTCTCAATACACTGCCCTAAGATTTCTATACACAGCTATTGTAGCTGTTTTGCTTGGGAGCATGTTTTGGAACCTTGGCTCCAAAATGTAAGATCAAACGAGAAACTTGGACATGAGAATCTCATTTGTTTTTTTGAGAGTGTTTGATGAAACATGAAATTTGGCCATGAATAATTGCAGTGAAAAGCAACAAGATCTTTTCAATTCAATGGGGTCCATGTATGCTGCTGTTCTCCTTCTTGGTGTTAAGAATTCAAATTCAGTGCAGCCAGTAGTTGGTGTTGAGAGGACAGTGTTTTATAGGGAAAGAGCAGCTGGAATGTATTCAGCTTTTCCATATGCTTTTGCTCAGGCAAGCAATTCCACCTTTCTAATTTACCTCTCCATTCCTTCTTTCTAATATACATTTGCGTTCACTGTTGCAGGTTGTGATTGAGGTCCCATATGTACTTGGACAAGCTGCAGTGTATAGCATTATAATTTATGCAATGATTGGTTATGAGTGGAGTGTGCCTAAATTTTTGTGGTGCCTATTCTTTATGTACTTTTCTTTCCTCTACTTCACCTACTATGGAATGATGGCAGTGGCAGTCACCCCAAACCAACACGTCTCCACTATAATTTCTGCTGGCTTTTATTCAGTGTGGAATATCTTCTCAGGATTCATAATTCCACGCCCAGTAAGTTTCATCTTCCATTCGTACTTTATATGAATGATTATATTGATTATTCCTTTTTGGCATGGTGTAACAGAGGATCCCAGTATGGTGGAGGTGGTACAGTTGGGCAAATCCAATTTCTTGGAGTTTGTATGGATTGGTGGCTTCACAATATGGAGATATAAAGCAAACCATTGAATCCAGTGACGGAACAACAACAGTGGAAGGGTTTGTGAGAACTTACTTTGGTTTCAAGCATGATTTTCTTGGAGTGGTTGCAGTTGTGATAGTTGCATTCACACTAGTTTTTGCATTGGTCTTTGCTGTATCAGTGAAGATCTTTAACTTCCAGCGACGTTAAGAAAACATTCAAGTATTTTGTATAGAAATGTCGAATGTAACATTTGTAAGAAAATATCTTCATAACTAACTGTATTTATTATTTATCAATTATATGTACGATGATATTGGAAATTGAAGTGTGAGCCTTGTTGGGCACATAAATTAAAACCAGAACGCACACACCTTATGCAGAGAGAAAATGAGAGTTATTTTCTCATACACACATAAACTGAAAACTGCATTACATCAAAATAAAAGTCTAAACAAAACGGTAAACACACAATTAAGTGTTAAGCGTTAGTTCTTTATTCAAAATGACCAAAATTTCACCCTTGTTTAAGCATTTCCAAACTTGCGTTAACTGATATATAACTATCTCACTTAACTAGTCCAAATACACATCAAACAATTAGTCATGCTTTAAGTGCTATGCTTTTGTTTAATAAGTATCTACTCAAAACCATCATTGCTTCACTTAAACAATGTTCCCTTTTGCGATGAATATTTTTCACCAAAATTTATAATTGATTGACATACATTGTTCTTGAATATTCTGTGATGAAAAAAATAACAATATAATGATATACCGGACGAAATGATTTTTTTTTTTACAAAAAATTTGTATTATCTATAATAATATATAAAGATGATTTTCTATTTTGTGCCCATATTTTCAAATACCAATTTTACTTTTTAAAATATAGTTATTTATTAAAGTTTTGAAAATTGACCGTTACTTTTATAAATTTTTTAAAAAAATCATATATATATATATATATATATATATATGCTTTTTCTCATATTCTTTATTTATCAACGGTTATTCTCTCATCTTTTTTTGGTATATTTCACTTTATTTTTAATAAATATAATTTTATTTTATATATTAACTTAAAAATATTATATTATTATTCTTTATTAATATAATATCACACATATTTAAAAAATACGTACACACAGTATCTGTGGCCGTGTGTACGTGCCAGTCTCTTGTTATGACAATCGTATATTTTATCACAAAATTTATCTTCAAAAATTTATATCTATGATAAATTTGTTTATAAGAAAAGTGTACATATACTTATTTTCTAATTTGTCTTAGACCTTTGAGCTCAATGAAAATTAGTTATACATTACTCTTTTTATACAATTTATTTGATTTGTACTACAATTTCTCAAATTGAAATAAATTCTTAAAACATAAATATTAAGTAAAATTTACCAATAATTTAACTCAGTCTCACAGATAAAATGAAGGAACTGAGAACCCAGAAAAATATTGAACAATAAACATAAATAAAAGTTAGACGTAAAATAAATAAATGAATAAATTATAAATTTATATTAAAGAATGATATTTAACAAAAAAAAATTAGGTGTACCGAATGGTATTGAATTCAACACTACTCTTTAACGAACCCATTCTATGGTAGCACACATTAATTTCCCTAGCTACTGAAAAAAACGCTTTGAAGCGTCACTCCAAATTCTGATTTCGCCACCTCTTCCCTCAATTTCAAATCTGCACGTAATTGGAATTAGGGTTCAAAACTCAACACTTCAATTTGCACGTGCCAAATATCATACAATTCAACTTACCCAATTTAAATCAATTATACGCATAAAACAAAAAATTGTTACTATCTCATATAACTTAAATTAACCAATGCACATGTGATTAAGTAAAAAAGTGATTTATTCAACCAAACTTCAATTAAGAAGTATAACATATTTCTCCTCTTCATTTATTTCTAATATTTAAAAAATAAATCAAGCCATTATTTCTTATGTCGGTCCACGGTTCCATACCTATTTATTATTTATTCACCCTCGAAAGTCAAAATACTATTAAATAAATTTTATTACCACAGTAAGCTATATTCTTTATTCATCCACGTAACTCAAAATACTATTAAATAAATATTATTATCGTAATAAGAGAAATTTATTTACAGCGTAAAGACATATTTAGAGTCAACCAAAGTTAGGTTATCCCATTTCATTATCGTAAGCCAAAATGTTATACAGGATGATAATTTTAAAGTGAAAATTTATCCTCGTTTTTATCTCTGTACAATTCACATAAAATTTATATTCCATCCTTATCTTTTGGATAATGTATACTTATATTCATATTTATACCAACTTTATTACGATTTTTACTAACTTTACTACCATTTTTACAAAAACAAATTAGTCTCTAATTTTAAATTGAAAACTAATTTAAACACTAATTTGATAACTAAAACTTTAATAACTAGTATTAAAGATTGATTTAGAATTTAATTTAAAAGTAAATTATATTTTTTATTCATTATAAAAACTATTTTAGATACCAACAATAGTTTATAAAATGATATTTAACTTAGTTAATATAATAACTATTTTTTTTTAAAATTGATTGTTATTTAATTATTTTCGCAAGAAAGATATAAATTATGAAGTAAAAACTTAATAAATTATTATTCATAAATTACTTAAAATCGAACCGACGAGTAAGAGAAGTTTTTTTGGAAAGCCGGACAAAGTGAATCTTATTTAGAAGTCACACCAATGAAAACAAAAATCACATATTCACTTTAATGTCTTATTAATTCCTAATAATTTTTTTTTTTTGTTTTGATTTTCCAAAGATTAAACACGTTTATATATATATATATATATATATATATATATATATATATATATATATATATATATATATATATATATATAAAAAAAAAATATATATAAAAAATATATATATATTTTATATTTTAT
>Ga0214544_1010773_pt1 | contig 13192 bp, 11 predicted proteins | sample CNSS3metaG_FD_160074 | JGI IMG/M metagenome (GOLD analysis project Ga0214544, IMG submission 160074) | Root nodule microbial communities from cowpea collected in UCLA plant growth center, Los Angeles, California, USA - CNSS3 | ecosystem: Host-associated > Plants > Roots > Nodule | place: USA...
TCCAATCATCATCAATAAAGTGAGCTGTTAAACTCATGTAGTTTAGGTTTTGGATTGAAGTCCATGTGTCTGTAGTTAAGCAAACCCTCCCACACTGCTTTGATAGAAAAATTTTCAACTTTGTTTTCCTCTTCATATAATTGCCACATTTCACGCCTTAATGTAGTGCGGGATGGGACCTCAAATCGTGGTTGCAAGGACCGTACAAAGTCACGGAAGTCTTCATCTTCCATAAATCGAAAAGGAAGCTCAGATTTCACAAACATCTTCACCAACTTCATTCGAGATGCATTCTGGTCAAACTTAGAAATAGTTGGTGAAGGGCCAACACTAGCCCCTTCTGTAGTTGATGATGACAATTTTTGCCTTTTGAATGCTTCTCTATTAGGATTTTCCTTGCATCTTATCAAATGATTCCTCATCCCACTTGTTCCAGCCAAATATTTAATCAAATCACCACAGTAATTGCACTTAGCCTTCTTCTCAAAATAAGGTTTTTGTTTGGTAAAATGCCCCCACACATCTAACCGACCTTTACTATGCTCAGTTGACGATGTAGCCATACAAGGAGGTAAAGGATCAATCCCAGAAGTAGTTGGTGTGAGAGTTTCGACAGTTTTTGGCAATGTAAAATCCATCTGATCCGTGTGATAATTAATGAGGGTTTGGGAACCTCTAAAGCTAGAAGATGATACACATATTCCAAAACTAAATACACATATATTACAAAACCTCTAGCAAATTCATGTCAAAATAAATACACATATATTACAAAACTAAATACTACTCATTCCCTCTTAAACAATTCCCATGACAAAATAAATACACATATATGAAATGGATAAGAGAATTATCGAATGTTAAGGTTAAGGTTTGAAAAATACCAATTGATGCTCAGCAATAGTGAAATTAAAGATGGCAAGGTTAGGAAGAAAACCTAATAGAAGTATGTCTCGACGACAACAACAAGGAAGGCAATGAAAAGCTTTGTCTCAACAGTGGTGGTGAAAGAAGCGCAGGAATGGAGTGTTTCGTTACCTAGCTAGAAACAGAACACAAAAACGAACGAAGAAAACTTGAAAAAAATTATAGATGGAATTCAGTTTAGTTCAGTGTCTAATTAACTAATAACAGTGCAGTTTTTTAAAACTGAACTGATTTATGATTCAGTTCAGTTAACTATATAAGTAGTTTAGTTATTTTCAATTTTTTATAGTACAGTTAACTGTAGTTTAGTACAGTTACAGTAACTTTGCCCAACCCTACAAGTGAGCTTTTGTGTGCTTGCACTTGGTCTACTTCTTAATATGTTATATCCATTGTAAGCACTACAAATATTTCAAGTTAGAATACATGTCATTATGCAAGATTAATGTAATTAGAGATGTTAAATGGAATTGGCTTACATGTCCACTATTTGTTTAAAGTAGGTAGAAGGCCTCCTATGCATAAAGCATAACCATACAATAGTATGATCATGGAGTGATATAAGTAGTAGCTACCAACGACGCCTACTTTGAAAATTTGGTATACTACAACATATTTAAGTAGTTTACTATATAGGTTATTATATAAAGATAGACTTACTTGTGCATGTATGGAGCAAAGTAAATATTTTTTATTTCCTCTATAATGAAGGATTGACCCCAACCAAGGATGGAGGTACATGCTTAAGAAGACTAAGCATGTTTAGAAAGGAAGTTCACTAATCTTTCATCCCTTTCATTTGTGTTTGTTATTTTTGATTCCCTAAGTTGACTTAGTTGAATCAACTTTAGTTGACTTGTTGACCTTTGACTAGGTTTGACTTGTTGACTATAGTTGACTTGACTTAAGCCAACATGCTAATCTCTGTTTATTTTCTTTATAGGTTAATTAGGAGTAAGAAAGCAATGCTAGGTGGCACATGGTGATTGGGGAGAATAAATGATGTGGAGGAGAGGGTAAAGCAAAGGCATAAAGAAAGTGTACCTATGTACCTTTGGTCTCCTTTGTTTTTAGCACACTTTGGCCACTTTTTGGAGACATATGAGACACATTCTTTGTCTCCTTTTGTGCTAGAAGGAAATTAGACTTGCACACACCATAGTTAGCTCTTTTGTCTCTCATTTTTGTAACCTTATTTGACCTAGTTTGTAGAAGCTAGGGTTAGATTTTTGTAGAGACATCCTTAGGTATCTTTTATTTGCTTAGAGGCCCCTAAACTCTTCTATATAAGGGAGGCTCCTAGTCATGTAAAAGGGTTGAACATTTTGAAGTAAAAACATTCTTGTGTCTCAACCATTTGTGAGAGTTTTCTCCCTAGGGACTGAATACTTTTAAGCCCTATCTTGTATAGCAAGTGGCGGCACACATCCACTCATCTTCAAGGTTGCCATGACATCTAGCCTAGCCTTGTAGTTGCATGCTTCTCACATTTTTTCCATTTCTTTCCTTTCCATTTTATGTTTTCTTCGTCCTTTAATTGTTCTTGGTTTTCTATGGTTTATGTGCTTTCCATTTCCTTTTCGTTTTGAATCAATCCATCATCTTCTTCTCTTGATCTTTGTGAAAGGAAACTTCACATCTAGATAACATGTTACTTAATGTCTAGTGGGGATTTCACTTAGCTTTCTTAATCAACTCATACCATATTCAAAATCTTAAAAAGGAAAGATAATCCTTCATCATTTGGAAATCAGAGCTCGGTTTTTTCTCTTTCGAATTCGTTTCGGATTGTCGTTCTCAATTTCTTCGCATTTGGGTTCTGTCGTGTTGTTCTCGTTCGTTGATTTGGTTTTCTCATTGTTCATTTTGTGCGCTCGTCTTCATTTCCATTCAAGTTGTGGAGGTTATTTTCGTAACTCTTCGTGTGGCTTTTGACTCAGTGATTTTGAGTGGTCTCAACCCAAAAAGGTACTATCTATGGTTTATTTTGGAGTTGATCAGAGCATTCTTTCTCAATATCGTGTTGTGCCTTGCTATTGTGAGTGTGCATCCCAAGAATCAGCGAATTCTGAAACGCTACCTTAAGACCTCAAAGCTCTAACGAAGATTGTTAGAAGTTCGCAAAAGCTATTGATATTGTCCTAAGTTTGGTGTTGCAAGAAAAATTGGTTTGGTTTATGATTGTTAAAATTTTGATTCTATTGTGGGAATCCCTGGATGGCACGCACCAATAATGTTCGAGGCGTGGTTTATATGTGCTACACTTGAAATTAGGTTGGTTAGTTGGTTGCAACCCACATGTTTATGTTTTTGTTTCAATGGACAACTCCTTAGCAAAAGTTTGTCAACATCATCAAATTTTTGTTCCTTTCATTGATCTGTTCAGTATTTTAGTCCCTTCATTCGATACTTGGTTCTTTCATGTGCTGGTAGTGGTGAATTTTGATTGGCACATTGCAAAATCTTGGGGTTTGATGAGTGTTTTTTTTGTGCGGTGCAGTTGTAACAACATGGAATTACAATTGGACGTGGGTGTTACCATCACGCAATTACAATTCATTTGATCCAAAACATTTAAAGCTTGTGATGTGGTCCATTCTAGCACGTTTCAGTAGTCACGTTTGAGTTTTGCAACCTGAAAGCAAGCTACTTTTAATTTGGTGATTGGTTTACTCGTGGTGCCAAACGGTGCAAAGAAGGAACCAATTAAGCACATTGTTACAACATCTATTCTCTTTCACTGACTTCATCAAGCAACAACAACCAATTTTTGTTTATGGTAGCTTGGAGTTTGAGTGACTGCTGTAAGACACGTGAAAATTAATTAATTAATAAATGCGGATAGTGAGAGCCTTTATGGCATTTAATTCGGACATGTATGACGTGGAAAAGTACTAGCTTAAGTGGTTGAGAGTACTTAATTATGTGAGAGGACTTGGGTTCAAGTCCTCTGTGTGCCAATTATGTGTTATTTGATTTATTATTATTATTTTTAATAATATGCGTGATCATGTTGAGTGATAATGTAATCATAGAATTATATGAATTATCACGAAACATGAATTGGTTGAATGGTTGTGCTTTGATTTGACATTGGAATGGTTATGGGTCCGAACCTTGGTGGAACCAAATTAGGCTTTCTTTATTGTCAATTTTATTTTTGGCATGAAGGTGAAAGGTTAGATGAAACCCTAGCTGAATGGGCAGCTAATGGAGGGTTGTAAAACCATCATAAAACAATCATTGAATGACCATTAAGCTAAGTAAATTCCAAATTTCGTTTTATGATAATTAACCTTCATTAACCCCTAATTAAGTGACCAATTGAGGAGAAAAAAAGGGTTTTTGGAGCTGCCAAAGGAAAGAGTTGTAAAAGGAGAGTATTCTAAATCTGTGTTGTGTGATTTTTTGGGTTTCTGTAAGGAACCGCCTGGCGGCGAAGCCTTGTGCCGCTAGGCGACATAAGCTGGCCAACCCAATTTTCTGGGTTTTGATGAACTGCCCAACGGTGATGAACAACCACCAGGCGACACGAGTTCTAATTGGGGAGAAATCGCGTTCTAATCTTTATGAATGATTAGACATCATATTTCATTGAAAATTCGTGGAATTGGGGTTTAATTGAGATGAAAATCGCATGAAGGTTATCTTAGGGTTGGTGAATTGGGGATTTCGAAAACGACACTAATCTAAATAGAAAATGTGAATGAATTCGAGTATGGGAAGTGTTAGAGATGAATTGTAATCCTAAAAGATGGAATCATATCTTACAGAGTCATGAATTGGTTTAAATCAGAGTGGTTGTGAATGGGTTGAGGTTCGCAGGTGCATAGAAGAATGTTGGGGTTCCTGGAACAACAGGAACTGCCTAGCGACACATTGGTTACCGCCAGGCGCTATACCAGAGATGCGAGAGGTGCTCTAATTCACGAAAAACGCTGCTTTTTTTTATTTTCGTGGAGTAGGAATCGCCCGGCGCTGGCTTTGTACCACCAGGCGCAAGGTTCCTGATTGTTGGGTGATAGGCGCCACCATTTTTTTTAGTTTGCGCAATTTTCCTAAAACTGCATTTTCCGGTTCGTTAACCGTCCGATTTAGGTGAAATTTTGACAGGTTGTCCATAACATGTAGTTCTTCACTTTGAACGGTGGAGATTTTAATTGGAGGTCATTAGCAAGAGATATATATTATGCACCATTGCTGGTTTCACAATTTATCTTGTAAGCAAATTGATCATATGGGCGTATAAAACAATTTATGGAAAGTTAAGGGAGCTATCATAGGTAATGTAAATATTAAGGTGCTGCCAGGACCGTAAACGAATATATATATATATATATATATATATGTATATATATATGTACTGGTTTGAGGTGGGGAACACACGGATATTACCTAACTATTTTAAAGCCCTTTGGAAGGAATAACTTTGTGGCAAATGGCTGAAATAACATGGTTGGAGTTGGGGATACCCTTACATGTATATGAAATTAGCACATGGAGTACAGGGAATTGTTATGGGAATAGAGGTGGAAATTCTGTTGTAGCACTTACACGAACTTGGAAAAAATCAGGCTACAGGGGGATAACCAGTACAACTCATTGTACTAATGTATCGCTTGGCGGAAGGTTTGGAGCCACCAGGCAGTAGTTTGAAAACCAATGGCTACTGGAACGCGTGGCACCTGGCAGTGAGGAGTGTCTCGCCAAGCGATAACTGCAAGCATGGGCATCAAAGGCGTGTTTGCGCTTGGCGGTACGTGACCCCCGCCAGGCATTCATGAACACGGGCAACTCCTGGCGCCTCATGAGCAGCGCCAAGCGGTTTTGCTGCAGCAGATTGGTGTTATGCTTGCTATAATATGCGTGATCAACAAGGCTTCTAGAATATCTTAAGGGTCGGCTTGTTGGTGTTCCTTGAGTTGTGGCTTGAAACATATCCCTTGAGTTGAGCTCGGGATAGGGTTTAAGCATGTGGCATTCCTTGAGTTGTGGCTCGGAATGGCATCCCTCGAGTTGAGCTCGGGTTGGCGAGTGTTGCTGGTGTGAGTGTGCTGGTTGTGGCCAGTACATATGGGTCTAGATAGATTGCCCTCCTCAATAGTCAGCTGACGAGTTTAGTAGTCTTGGGACGTTGCAAACTATGTTCGTATTTGGGAACTCCACCTGGCGTTACGGTGTGATCCGTAGCATGGTTTTCTCGCACGTGCTCTATCGGTTGTGGCCGATAGGTATGGCAACAAGACATCTTGAGGTACTCACTAAAAGACGTAGAACACGATTAACATGGTTGTGGCCATGTGGTATGTAACACCCCAATTTTGGGATGCACGGAACATTAGAAAATTTTTGCATTTAGCAGAAAAAGAATTAACATTGAAAATGTACTAATAAAAACTTTTATATTAATTTAAATTACATAATTCAAACCGTCACTTTGTCAAAAACTTCCAATAACATTTGCGGTCAAAAGAAAATTACATAATTTTTAGTATCTGATTTAAAACAACTAAATATATTATAAAAACTCCCGAGTCCACCCCAGCCCCTCGTCAATCTACTCCATGCCAAGATTATCTGCAATATCATCTGCTCCCATATAATACACACGTTATATGATCATCGCACATACAACACACACAAACAAACAAATAGGGGTAAGCTAACCGTACACAATGATATTTATAAAATAAATTCATAAATAAAACATGTCCAATATTACTCTACATCGCATTCAAGAAACATAGAAACATTATGATCACAATCCATCCTTGGTTTGAACACACAAACCCCAAATCCAAACAATCATAACAAACCAAACATAACATCACATTCATCTAAATTCTCCAAACATAGTGATCATAATCAAACTTTGGTTTTCTGCGGCTACTCACCCCACAACAACATCTAGTTTCTTAGAACAGATGGTTCGACGTGTCCCACTTAAAGCACCCAGACTGTCTCCCTTATTCCTCAAGGAATTATGAGTAAAAACGTCAATGCATCGCACATCGGGCACTAAACTTGCAACGAGCCAAAATAAGGTGAAAACATCTTTCCCCTCCCCATTGCTTCACACAAGCAAGAGGGTAGAACACTCGAACCAATCCTCTACCACTGCTTCACACAGGCGAAGAGGACCCCTTTCCATTGATTCACACAGGCGAAAGAGTCTTCACTGGGTTCCTAGGTACCGAAAACCTCACACAACACCCATTTCCATATTTATATACACTTATATTCCATATTTAATATTTTCATAAAATAATTAAAATAAATAAACAACACTTAACTTAAATCAATCAATTAATTATTTCATCAAATATCAAAATTAAATAAAATACTTAATTTAAATAAATCCACAATCTCAAACAAGCCATCAATTTTTCCATGTGTCTTCCTTTTATTTTAATTTTTCCCGAGTCTCACATTCTCCCCAACTTCAAAAATTTTTGTCCTCGAAAATTGTCTACCGAGAAAAATAAAACATCTTGCATACTTAAAATTTTGCACACATCACAAGATGAAATAAAAATCTCATATCAAATAAATTTGTACACATAAAACATTCACCACAAATATAAAATAAAAACCTCATATTTCTTAAAAAAATTATATATATATATATATATATATATATATATATATATATATATATATATATATCCTTATCTTAATCCTAGAAAACACAATCCTCCATGAAGTAACGTAAGTAAAATATATTTTTCATAAAATAATCTAACATACAACCTTTCTTTTCTTTCCACAGATAGCTTTATACCTTTTGCATTTGCACAATATTTTTAAATAAAATTATAATTTGTAAATAAAATAAATTATTCAGAATCCATACCATTATTAAACTTTAGCAAAAAAAGAAAAACCACAAAATAATTATATAACAACATGAAATTTTTTTACATACCTTTAAAACAAATAATCTCATAGAGAAAAACAATCATATTGTGATATTATGCAACATTATATTACACACACATAAAATTCACATCGCCTGATTCCAACATACGCATAACTCATCAAAGATAACAACCAAAAACATGTTCCCAACTAAAACATGCAATCAACAACATATTACCACCAAGTAATCTCTAACAGTATGTCATTCTCTCATAACCAACCACTCTACCTTTCCTACGCACCAACGCCTCGTGGAGGGAACAAGCCACAACCCTTACCTGCTCACCAAATCTGGTAAGAGCACTGTTAGTTTTGAAATGGTGAGTTTAGCCAAGAAGGGGGGGGGGTTGAATTGACTTTATAAAACTTTTTTGAAAGCTTAAACCTATTTTCAATTGAATCTAATGGACTAGAAATTTTTGATGTAAATGCAGCAGACCAGTACACTTTCAGTCGATTAAAATATAAAACAACAGACTAAATTGTTTTTGATGCTATGAAATAGTCGACTAAAAAGACAAATCAGTCGGCTAAAATACTAGAGAATTATGCAGAATGCAGAATTCACGAATTGAACTCAAATAAGAATCTTTTACATACAAGACATTTTCCAATCAGTATTTATAACAAGTTTAAAGCCTCAGATTACACAAGAACGCATTAAATCACACAAAAGATCAAATTGCCTGGTTTTCTTGAGTTGTTAAAGAGTTTCAAAGAGAGGGAGATGAGGGAAAGAAGAATGCACAACTATTTTTATACTGGTTCACTCAATCACAGAGCTACATCCAGTTTACCAGGACAACCTGAGCCTGGTTTCCACTATATTCAAAAGTTTTACAAATCACAAACCAAGATTACACTTTTGAACACAAAAACAAACAAGATTTTTGACTCACAAAAATCTAGACACACAACCTACAAGAATCACACTTGCAGACCTGAAATCACATCAGGCAAACCATCCAAAGGTACAAGAACATCCAAACCTGATGGTGGTTGTCCCTAGTCAACCAGATATATGTTCTTCAAGTTACTCACAAGCCAAAATGCCTCCAAGATCAACCAAGATCTTCAAAGCATGAGTCCAACCTGTGTATTGCAGAGAAAGAACGCTTCCTAACGATGAATGACACAGTTTCGTTCAGAAAAACTCAGATTTGCACCTCTGCTCGCGAAAACACAGCTTATATATCTGGTTTAAATGAAAACAGTCGATTGAATTTTCTGTACAGTTTGCAGATTTCACCTGACTTAAGTGAAATCAGTTGATTGAAAAATAATTCAACTGATTGAATGCATTCATACCAGTATATAGCAAGCCTTTTAACCTGTTAAAACCCATTTTAACAGATTAAAAGAGACACACTAAGGCACACAAGACATCTAACCTATGTCATATAGCTTATCAACAATGTATAACACTAACACATTACAGTTAACATGTTATATATAGATTTAACACACTAAAACTTAATCTTCAAGAGGATCTTCATCAATCTTCATCAAACACTTAAGATCTTCATGCACATGGCTTTATCAATTCCTTGCTTTCAAGCTTGCTTGTGCCAACAATCTCCCCCTGAATTGATGAAGCCAACACCCTCGAATTGAATTGATGAGCTAAGATCCATAGAGAAACCTGAAAAAGGTTTTGCATACAAGATACAAATATTCCAAATATATAACTAAGCAAAAGCACACAAGCATACATACATATCACATATGCATATGCTCCCCCTATCACTAATAATATGATTTAACTTCAGATTTTAGATTAAGTTTGCAGTATTATATGATTCCAGTAGATTTATTTCAGGTTTTCCAAAACTAACACATTTTTACTCATTTTAACTCATTTTTATCCCCCTTTGGATTCATCAAAGGAAAGTAAATGCATAAATCAATTTGGAAAGATGAAAATTTTCATTAAAATAGTAACATAATAGGGATGTATCAGAGCAGTTGATACAAATACAAGCACACCAGAATTGAAATAGAAATGACAGATAAAACATGAAGCTAAAAACTGATATAATCAATCGACTGAAATGAGAAATCAGCCAATTAAAATACCGGAACAGACAACAGACACACAAAATACAATACGAAAATGCAATGCATGACCTATGAGCCATCCCCTTCACTCATTCCTAGGGTTGTCTCTGTTGTAGACATTGGAGAGGATGTCATGAACGTTATGGAGTTGGTCATCCAAGTCTTGAAACCTTGTTGTGTAGTATGCATGATATGTATTTTGAGCCATATTGAGGTCTTGAAGTTGATTGAGAACCATTCTCTCAAATTGGGAGTATGCAGGTCCAGTATTATCAGGAGGGTTATACAACTCAATTGCCATATGGAAGCTTGAAATCCGTAAGCCTCTTTGCCTTCATCATGTGATCACGGTTGGTGTATGTCCAATCCACCATCACACCATTTTGGATACAATATATTACCACAAGATCACCTTCATTCAAGGTAGCATGATTGCTCCCCCTAGGCATGATGATCTTGGTCACCACCATGGCTAGTAACCTTTCCTCCACACGAAGCCTTCCCACATGGAAATTTCTAGCTTGCTCACCTTGATTTCTCACACATTGGTTGAAGTATTGCACCATGTTGAATTCATCCACTACACTAGTTTCACCTTTGCGGACTTGCACACCTCTTTGCCTTAGGCCACCCACATCCTTCCATGTTTGCCTAGTGATTTCCATCTCCACACCTTTGACACTTGATTTGAGAACACCATTGCTGAACTTGAGGTTCACATAGAACACCTTCACTAAGTCCGGATACACCTTGCCCGAAAGTTCAAGGAATGTCTTCAATTTTTGGGTTTTGAGATGTTGCTCAAGGTTGCCAAAATTCTCTACCCTTAGCCATGACATACGAATCACCTTATGAAGGATGATTTGCTTCCTATTGATCTCAATCAAGAAGGTTTGAGTTCTGTCTTCATGGCCTTCAAACCATATCTCAAGCCTTCCTTGATTCATGGCATTTTGAGAGGATGAAGTAGGTGGGATGGAGCTTTCATCATCTAAGGGGGTTGTTCATGATCTTCTAGGCATTGTGAAATGTAGGTTTGGCTTTTACTAGCAAATGAGAATGCCAATGCATGATACTTATGCAAGTATTTATAGAATCAACATGTTGATTTTCAAAAATAGTCAATTAAATTGTACAGATATTTTGGTTTCAAGACAGTACAGAAAATCACAACCAATTAAATGTGAGGAAATCTATATAAGAGATGCAGTGATGTGTTTCCCATGCGTTTTATGAACAATCCACTCACAAACAATTCACATCTAATGCATGCACATTAGAAATCATGTAATTAAAGCACTTTATGGTCAATGCAATCTGAAAAGTTGATTTTAGCTGATGTAATAGCTGTTACAGCTGCTGCTACAGTCTAAAAACAGTCATGTGATACATACTTTGACTGGGTCAATCAATTAAAATCAATTCAAGCAATTCCACATCAGCACAAGTGATTTTAACACATAAAAATACAGAGTTAGTCGACTAAAACTGTACCAGAAAACTGATTTTTGGTGCAGTGGCAGTTTTAAGTGAAATCTGTGTTAAATTTGCAGTTTTAGCTAACTAAAAATTTCAGATTTCACGAAATTCACACTAGATCAATTTGAATCAAATATATGTGCTATTTTATGAGATTTAGCAGATTGAAACAGTTCCAAAACACAAATTATGCAGATTTTGACATTTTAAATGAAATCTGGGTTGAAATTGCAAATTTAGCTAACTGAAATACTGGCAGTTTTCAAATTATGCAGATTTTTGTCAATTTAAGTGCAACACACACATGATCTAATAAGATTAACAAGCCAAACAAATATCAACATATATTCTTCATATCAAGAACACCTAATTCAGTTCTAAGCTTATTAAATCTATCACGTGCAAGTGGTTTAGTGAATAAATCCACAAATTGATTTTCAATTTTCACAAACATGATTTCAATATCACCTTTTTGAATATGATCTCTTATGAAATAATGCCTGATTTCAATGTGTTTAATTTTAGAATGCTGGATTGGATTCTTGGTTAGGTTGATTGCATTTGTATTATCACAATAAAGAAGTACCTTCTCTAGCTTTACACCATAATCCATAAGTTGATGCTTCAACCATATGCTTTGAGCACATGCATGTCCAGCTGCTATGTACTCAGCTTCAACTGTAGAGAGTGCTACACATGCTTGCTTCTTGCTATTCCATGAGATTAGGCTTGATCCAAGTAGATGCCATGTACCACTTGGGCTTTTCCTATCCAATTTGCATCCTACATAGTCAGAATCTGAAAAACCACTAAGAACAATGTTAGATTCATTAGGATACCATAATCCAACATTAGTTGTCCCTTTCAGATACTTAAGAATCCGTTTTGCAGCTTTGAAGTGTGATTCCTTTGGATTGGATTGAAACCTAGCACATAAGCAAACACCAAATTGTGTATCTGGCCTACTAGCAGTTAGATATAGCATGGAACCAATTAACCCTCTATATTTGGTTGAATCAACTTGGTTTTCAGCCTCATCTGCATCCATAAGGCAATTTGTAGCAACTGGAGTGGCAGCCTCTTTGCAATCCTCCATTTTGAACTTTTTCAGTAGATCAAAACAGTATTTTGACTAGCTTAAAAATGTTCCATGCTTGAGTTGCTTCATTTGCAGCCCTAGGAAGTAGGTTAGCTCACCCATCATAGGCATCTCAAATTCTCCCTGTATAGCTACAACAAACTCTTCACACATGGAGTTATTATTTGATCCAAAGATTATATCATCCATATATACTTGAACAAGTAGTTCATCACTTGCATGCTTTCTAATGAAAAGTGTTTTATCAACAACACCTCTAGCATATCCTTTAGATAAAAGAAAGTTGCTTAACCTCTCATACCACTGTCGTGGTGCTTGTTTCAAACCATATAAAGCCTTTTTCAATTTGAAAACATGATTAGGATAGAGGTGATCTTCAAAGCCAGGTGGTTGTGATACATACACTTCTTCATTTAAGAAACCATTCAAGAATGCACTTTTCACATCCATTTGAGAAAGTTTGAAATTACACATGCATTCATATGCTAGTAATAACCTCACAACTTCTAGCCTAGCCACAAGTGCATATGTTTCATCAAAATCAATGCCTTCCTCTTGATTATAACCTTTAGAAACTAGCCTAGTGATGAGTACGTATTTTTGCCCTCATTTAATGTTTAATTCTTGGTATTTAATTGAATTTGTGTGCCTCAAGAGTGATTTAATTGATAATTTTGATAATTAGGTTGTTTGAGCTTGTGTGATAAAAAT
>Ga0214544_1010776_pt1 | contig 13186 bp, 8 predicted proteins | sample CNSS3metaG_FD_160074 | JGI IMG/M metagenome (GOLD analysis project Ga0214544, IMG submission 160074) | Root nodule microbial communities from cowpea collected in UCLA plant growth center, Los Angeles, California, USA - CNSS3 | ecosystem: Host-associated > Plants > Roots > Nodule | place: USA...
AATCTATGCATATATAAATATATAATATATACCTATATAATATATACGTATATAATTATATAATATATAATATATATATATATATATATATATATATATAATATATATAATATATATATATATATATATATAATAAAATCTATATATATATATATATATATTATTCTAATATTTAAAATTTATTGGTGGGTTGGTGAGCCAACCCGACTCATCACGGGTTCAATCCAAATGAGTCGGGTTCTTAATGGGTTAGGTTCAATTTTAACTCGTACTGAAATTTGTAATTTTTTTTCAACTTGACTCAAACCCGTGATGAGTCGGGTTGACTCGCGAGTTATAATCCATTTTGACGACTCTACTTGAAACAAGTTGAAAACTTATTTACCGAAGAAAAGTCACATGTGAGAGTTTGAAACTACACTTCCTTCCATGATTTCTTTGGCCAAAGTTATTTTTGTAAAGGTGAAGAACTGAAATGATTTCGTTTAGAGGGAAAACTTAAATTTTTTTATAATAATTTAGAAAATAAAATATTTAATATACATATTTTTCATTTTTCATTTTAAAATTTGTTATACTTAGTCATATAAATATTTTTTATGATTTTATGTAATTATTTAGTTAATATTTCTAGTATGATAAATTAAATTATTTATTATTAATAATAATTAGAAGATAATTTAAAAGTATTAATTATTTTGAGTTACAATATTATTACATATGTATATCTTATAAATGATATAATATAAAAATAATTTAAAATTTTTAATTTAACAAAATGTCACCAGTGCAGGAAGGAGCTTTGGTAGTGGTTATTTTTCATATTCTGCACCGGTTCCCGGACCGAAGCATATTGGGGCGAGGCCAAAGGAGGATCGCTTTTGGCCTCGGTTGTGAACCGAAGCCATAGAGTCCTCTTTTGCCTCGGTTCGAGGGTACCCCCGAGGCCATAGAGCCCTAGCTTTTTGCTTCGGTTCAGGCCTAACCGAAGCCATCTATGCAACTTATTTTTAATTTTTTAAAAAATTCGCTCACCTTTTGGCCTCAGTTTTAGTTTAACCCGAGACCATATGTGCAACTTCGCTCACCTTTTAGCCTCGATTTTGGTTTGACCCGAGGCCATATGTGCAACTTCGCACACCTTTTTGCCTCGGTTCTAGTAAGAACCGAGGCCTAATATGGTGTTTTTTTTAATGCAGTTTCTGTTTTGGTGTTATTCCCACATTTAAACCTGCAAATTTTGTTCAGCACCCAGCACAGACCAAAACAGAATATTTTATAACACATCCACAATTCAAATTCATTTAAAAGACAATTACAAATTATTTACAATCCAGATACATGTCCTAATCAATACTATTGTACATTTCAATTATATATTTGGCACATGTCCTAATAATGCGTTTTGAATTTACCCCGGGGAGAATTGGCGGTGCGACAGTGGCTGGAAATGGTGAAGGAGGCGCAAGATACTCGCTGGAGCAGTGGCACGGAGCAGCAATGCAACGTTTGTCGCCAAGTGGTGGCTGTGGTGGATCGTGGCGAAGTGGGGCAACGGAGGCGCGACGGTGGCGGAATCTGCTTGCTTTTCGCTTGCTGTTCGGTGGCGGAGCAAGACCGACGACGCTAGCTTCGTGGACGGAGGCGCAATCGACAATGAAGGGCAACGGAGGGCGCCATCGTGACAGAGGGCGATGGTGGTGGAGAGCGAAGCTTTGCATTCGTGAGAGAGAAGATGAACAGTGATGGGTTCGCGCGATTTGGGAACCTAAATAAACGATATGGCCTCGGTTCTGTAAACACCCGAGGCATAAAGTATTATAGGCCTCGGTCCTTTGCCACCCGAGGCCAAATCATCTGCTGTCAGTGGCAATTTTGTAATACTGGGGGGCCACTAACGGGTTATAGGCTTCGGTTGATGGAGATCCGAAGCATAAAACGAGTTATATGCTTCCGTTGATATAGGACTCGAGGAAAAAAGGTTAGAAAAATTTCAAAAATGCCACCGCCTCCTTATAGGCTTCGGTCCCACAGTAACCAAGGCCTATAAGGCGAGTTAAAAACCCCAATCTGCACTAGTGTGTTAACGAGTTAGTCTATCCCACTTTATCTTTGACTATTAAGTTTAACGAGTTAGAAAGTGGATTAAATAGGCCCACAAGTTGAAAACACTAATTTGATTTGTCAAATTTTAGCAAACTAACAACTTATTGGTAGAGACCCTATTTGCAGTTCGTATATTATATCATATCATACATTACAATTATGAATTTTGATACACGTACACCAGGAGGTATTCATATATTCTTTAAGATCTTTTATATATGAGTTGGCATGTTGTCAAAATAATATACTTTTATATGTAAATTATGTAAGGATAAAGTAATCCAAAAGCTTTGTACATTTGAACTAGATGTGATTGAAGCACTACTATTGAAAAAACTTCTAACGATGGTTAAAACAACCTTTTTACTATAGTTTTAGAACTATTGTTGAAACAATCGTTGGTAAATTTGATGAAGACTTGAAGATTGATGTTGTTTGGAACTAACGTGTAAATTTGACTCATGATAGAAGTCTTGTGTGGGTCTTGTAGTTATTTAATCTGCTCAAATAGTGTTTAACAAGTTAAATGGCTTGCACAAACAGTTTTGTGAATAACATGTTCAATCGACTGAAAAAATAATCAATGAGTTGATTTCACCTCAACAATTGAAATCAATCGATTGGGAATTATTTTTAATTGGTTAAACATGTCATTTTACATGAAAATCATTCTCAATATATGAAATATCTCATTCTCTATGAGAAAGACTGTGTTGATGTATTCATGAACATCTTTCAAAAGTTTGGAGCTATTATTGTTCCTTTATAGCATGTTGAAGAAAGGTTCTTGGTTGGCTAGGGAGATCCAATCTTGAGATTTGATCTTTCTTGTGTTTTTATCTGTTTTTCTTGGTGTGACTCCAAGTCTATAAAAGGGTTTCTTGTTGTGCTCTTAGTATTTCTTATGTGATTCAAGAAACTAGGTTGTGTGATATAGTAGAAACACTCTCTTGCGATGATTCCAAATTCCTTTTCTTTTGTGAATCAACCTAGGTTAAAGTTTGTCTTAGTGGATTTCTCTAGCCTTCTTCCTTGAATGTTGGTCTAACTTCACTTGAGAACTTCTCCATGTCACTATCACTGATTTCTCTTCCTGTCCTTCTACATAGCTTCCATTTATATACTCCTCCATGGATTCTTATCCAAGCATGCGCATAAAGAAAGCTTGGAGGTGAACTTATAAAAAGAAAATACGTTTTCCATTGAATGGCACACAAGAATAGCTGAAAACATATTTTATATATGTTATATGCATGTCAAACATAAATTTAAATCTAACCTATAAATGTCAAACGTAAAAGCATCTTTTACATCTAACACTTATAAGTCAACTTATAAGTCAAATATAAATGTGAAATATAAATTTAATGACTTAACAAACTCTTTTTGTGTGCAAAGTCCAAATTCTAACCTATTCCGGAACCAATGTAAAGACGTAAATATACTAAATAGGGAATAAAAAATTCAAATGAGCTATCTGAGGACAAAATTTATTCAGATAAAACACTGAAAATTTGGACACGTGGTATAAAAATATGGAACAAAACCAAATAGGCGCTCTGTACCCTGACTCGTGAGCATTCCTGGTTGAGTTGTGTGATACAGTGAAGCAGAACGTGTCCTATAGTAGAAATATTATTTTATGTTTTCAGCTCCACGTTACTACCAACACGCCACTACTACTGTGCTTATTTATTTCTTTCTAAATATTTTTACTCTAAACTAACCCTGTCCATCTAACAGAAGTCAAAACGGCATCTCTGCAGCAGTACACACTCGACCACATCTCTGATAACCACTCCACACCAAAAACACGCGATTCGAATTCCTCACGCTACCTCGCTTCGTCGGAGACCGAAACCGGGACAGCGCCGGAAAATTCGCCATGTCATCATCTTTCGGGAGCTCCGACCAGCCGCTCGATGACGACGCCGAGTTCACCGGCTACTCGTTCTCCAATTTCGACGGCAACTCGTCTACGATTTTCGGTGGGGCGTCACACAACGATGGAGATGACGTGTTCTCCCCTCAGGCGGCGCCGGAGACTCCGGCGCCGATCTACTCTGCTTCTGTGGGATTCGATACGTTCTCACAGGAGCAAAACAGAGATGGTGTGGACGGGGGTTTCGGAAACTCCGATGGTCCGATCTTGCCGCCTCCGACGGATGTGGCGGCGGAGGAAGGGTTTGCTCTGAGAGAGTGGCGAAGGTAGGGGCGTTGAGTTCACTGTTTACTTCTTTGCTTTTGAGTTTGTGATTAAGATAATGATGACGATGATGCAGGAAGAACGCGATTCTATTGGAGGAGAAGGAGAAGAAGGAGAGAGAGATGCGGTCTCAGATAATAGAGGAAGCGCAAGAGTACAAAGTTGAGTTCTACAGAAAGCGTGAGGTTAATGTTGAGAACAAAAAGGCTTCTAATAGGGAAAGAGAGAAGGTAAATATTGTGTTGCATATTTGTTTGGTTTTTTTTTTTTTCGGAAATTCGATCAAGTCGACGTCCATCTCTTTGATTGAGTCCTATGAAAATTTCAAAGGCAACCAGTGTGATAACTGAATTGGTTACGTTGATAATTGAAAAAGGACACCCTACTTCTACACTATCAATATTAGAAAACGTACACCTTTACAAGGAGAAGTGAAGAGAAATTAGTCTAAAAAGATAGACCATATTGACGTGAAAGTTGAAATTTGACTATGTAGACCGAACTAGGAGCAAACCTTGTGGTCACAGAAGATGGATTTTTCTTAAACATGTATTTATTGTATAAATTATAGCATAAGAAACTTAATCTTTATTGTGATTGTTCCGCGTTCGACGAATATTAGTGTTCTTCAGTCAAGTAGAATATAGATGCAAAATTTCTGATTTAGTAAAGCAGATTTCAGAGTGTTTATAATGTATTAAACCTGATAAGTCAAAGAGCCATTTTTCATGCTGATCTGGTGTTTTTCTTCTTCTTTTCTTGATATACCAATATATACTAATTAATATATGCCTGAACCCAATTTACTATTACGTAAACCATAACTATATTTGGAATTTTACTTTGTGAACATCTATGCTGGTGTGCTAATATACTAATCACTGTATTATGGCAGCTATTTTTGGCGGGTCGGGAGAACTTCCATGCTGAAGCTGACAAAAACTATTGGAAGGCAATCGGTGAACTAATTCCACATGAAGTACCTGCAATAGAGAAGAGAGGGAAAAAGGACAAAGAGAAGAAGCCTTCCATTGTTGTAATCCAGGGTCCAAAACCAGGGAAACAAACTGATCTTTCAAGAATGCGCCAAATATTGCTGAAGCTCAAGCATAATCTCCCTCCAAATATGAAACCCAAGCCTCCACCATCTTCAGAAACCAAAAAGGACACGAAAACTGGACCTCCAGATGGAGCTAGTACAGGTTCCAATCCACCCATTGTTGTGCCTGTTGCAACTCCTGAGGTTGTTGCTGCAGCTTGAGGTTGGTGCTATTGGCGGAATCTGCATGAGAAAAATTAGTGTCGAATTTGTAATCGGTTATGTCTGTGAGCATCTTAGGCTAGTGCTGCTCTAGCATTATTTATCCAGAAAATTACCTGCATTGGTTTCGGTTAGTATATAATGGTATATTCTCCTTCTTAGAACTTAATTTTGGCTGCGGTGTCCGTGTTGGGGCCTATCTACACTATCGTTGCATTAGATATCATGTTAATACGAACTGTTTTGTCCTTGAATTTTGAAGTATATTGTGATAATTGGGACCACATTTCTTCTAATCCAAAGTCAAATTTTCTTCAGTATCTTTTCGTAGCTAGTTTAAATTTGTGTGGGTATAAACGATAATACCGTCCATACATTATCTTCTTTTTTAGAAGTAACTGATACAATTATTTGAAAATGAATTATATGAAACACCTAAAAATAATGCTCAATAGACAACACATTTTTTCTAATAGTTAATGTTTTCTAGGCGCTCTTTATTGGAGTGTTGGAGTGATGTCTATTAACAGAGAGTGTTTATAAAAAAACATTATCTAATGGCACTTTACAGACGTTTGACCAAACAAGTGCTGTGTATTTTCAAAACTGAACGAAATAGGAGTGAACACAATTTAAGGAGTCTTACCAATTAGACATTTCAAAGCTTAAGCAACAAAAATGGTTCCACAAGTTGTTGGGGATATGATTTTACAATAAAATATAAAGAAGGAAAAGATATTGTGATTGTACATTCCCTTTGTAGATACTTTTATGTGGCAACATTTCAACCTCAATTACACTTCATTTCCTCATTGAAAGGAGCACTACTTGAAAATTCCAAGATGGAAACAATTATGGAGACATGCTAGCAAAACCACCCTCTTAATCCTCATTAGACAGTCAAGTAAAGTCTTCTATTTTAGAAAGGTAAATTACATTATATAGTCAAGCAAAGTCTTCTATTTTGGAAAGGTAGATTAGTTATTCCAACTGATCATCACTTAGTCCAATAGATATTACATGAATTCCATAGTTCCGCCACAGGTGGTCATGCTGGCTATTCAGAACAGTGGCTAGAATTTCTCCCCAATTTTATTGCATGGAATGAACAAGGCAATCAAAGAATTTGTTCAAAATTGCTTGATTTGTCAATAAGCAAAGAATTCTAACACCCTCCTTTTAGGGTTATTACAGCCACTCCCAATTCCTTATATGATTTGGGAAGATATTGTTATGGATTTCATTACTGGGTTGCCCCCATCTCATGGCTTCATAGTGATCATGATAGGTATTGGATAAACTATCAAAGTATGCTCATTTTTCTTCCCTGAAAACAGATCATACCAGTAAACATGTGGTAAACAGTTTTGTCACTATTGTGGTTAAGCTACATGGATTTCCAAAATCCATAGTATCATATAAGGACAAGGTTTTCATTAGTCAATTCTTGCAACATTTGTTCAGGTTGAGAGGTACCACACTTAACATGTCAATAGCTTACCATCCACAATCCGACGGACAATCTAAGGCTGTAAACAAGTGTATGGAAATGTATTCAAGGTGTTTTACCTTTCAAAACTCGAAGGAGTGGGTGCCTTGGGAAAAAGTTTGGTATAACACTACACATCATCATAGCACTAGCATGACTCCATTTAAAGTTGTATATGGAAGAGACCATTCTTAAATAGTCAAATACGTACTGGATCCAACAAATTTAATGTTAGTTCAAGAGTAGTTATTGTAGAGAGACATCATTCTCTCCAAACTTAAGCAAAATATTCATTGTGCTTAACAAATAATGAAGAAAAATGCAGACCATAAGCGAAGAAATGTGGAGTTTAATGTGGGAGATAGGGTGTTGGTTAAGTTTCAAACCTATAGACAACACTCCATGGCTTTGAGGAAAAACTAGAAACTAAGTTTGAGATATTTTGGTCCCTTTTCAATTATAGAAAGGATTGGCAAGGTTGCTTAAAATTGTTGTTACCGGAGACTTCTAAAACTCACCCAGTCTTTCATGCTTCACGGCTTAAACTTTGTAAGGGGAATCACTCTGAATCTTATATTCCCATACCTATCACTTTTGATGATGCAGAATAGTACTCCAACTAGTTGTTATTCTTCAATCCAGGGTGAATATCAGGGTTACTAAGTAGATTCAACAACATTTAGTCCAATAGGAGGGATTGGATAACACTCAAGCCACTTGGGAGGATCACACTACATTTCAATATGTTTTTCCAAACTTTAACCTTTAGGACAAGGTTGTTTTTAATGGGAGGAAATGTAACGAAGCCAATTACAAAAGAGACCAATGAGGAGAAAATGGGGACAAATAGTAATAGCCACGTCACAGCTAATGCAAATGAGGGAAAAGTATGGAAAAGCCCACAACACAAAATAACTAATGTACGACTTAGGGATTACCAATGGTGAGGCTGTTAGGTTATAGGGAGGATGATTGGAGGTTTGGAGGCGGTTGGAATTTGCTTTGTCTTTTCTCTTTTGGAAAACTCAACTCTGTTTTGGATTTTGGTTATATAGCTTTGTAGTTACTACTGTCCCCATTGCACCAGTAGTGGATCTTGACCAACATTGTTGGGAGAGCCAAAATAATACATCCAAAGTTTATACATTTAATTATTGTCACTAATAAAATAAAAATAAATACATAATTTAGTATAATGATAACTAAAAAAGAAATCACACATATCTAAAAGATTGTCAAAAGAAAATTCGATGATAATCAAACCACACTTAAAATTCAGTTATAAAAAACACACAATATAATACTTTTTCTTCTATGTTCATAAAATAAAAAATTAATATACAAGAGCCTCATTAAATAAATGATTAAACTAATATTTTACTATCAAGTGAGACCATAAAGAATTACCTTCTTTATTTCTTCGAGAATGCAAGAGAACAGTTGAGAGATGAGAACAAAAAGAATAGATCCTTTTCTCTTCAGAAACAAAAAGAAAATAGGTGTGAGATATGAGAACAATTTGTGAGAAACTCAACACATCTAATGGAACCATAATTAAAATTCGGTTATAAAAAAACACACAGTATAATACTTTTTCTTCTATGTTTATAAAATAAAAAAATTAATATAAAAGAAGCTCATTAAATAAATTATTAAATTAATATTTCACTATTAATTGAGACAAAAAAATTAGCTTCTTTTCTCCACGAGATTGAAAGAGGACAGAGAAAAAAATAAGAACAAAAATAATAAATATTTTTCTTTTCAAAAAATAAAATAGGAGAAAATGAGATATCAGAACAATTTGTAAGAAACTCAAACCATAATAATTAAAAAAATAAAAAATATCTTGACAAATATTTTTATTTTTTATTTTCTATTATGTTTAATTGTATATTTTATTATTTATTAACATTAATTATTTTATCAATAAAAAAATAAAATATTTAATTTAATAATCAATAATTTATAATATATTTTTTAATATCAATAATTTATAACAAAAAAAATCAATGCACGGTCTCACCACTCACACATCATACACTACCTCACATCTTCCTCATGAACACACACTCCCTCACTCATGGCTCATGAACACACACATAAACACAACGAAAACAAAAGATTAGGATAACTAAAACGTGAAGAACCCTTGCATTTTCAACCACTGCCTTCCACCCAAAAGCAAAAGAAAAAAATAAAAACACTAAATGAATGTCGAAACCCATTTCAGAAAACTATGAAACGGATCTCGACATCCATTTCATTATTTTTTTTGTTTTTTTAATGAAACGGATGTCGAGATCCGTTTTATACTTTTATGAAATGGATCTCCACATTCGTTTCCTAAAAAAAATTAAAAAAATGGGAAACGGATGTCGATATTCGTTTCATACTTTTATGAAACGGATCTCCACATCCGTTTCCTAAAAAAATAAAAAAAATGTGAAACGGATGTCGAGATCCGTTTCCCAAAAAATAAAAAGGAAAACCAAACGGATTTCAAAATTCATTTCATATTTCCCTGAAACGTATCTCGAAATCTGTTTCACAAAAAAAAAATTATACAAAACTGATCTTAACAAACAAAAGCTTCCAACGATTCAAATCACGTTCAAAACATTCCGGAAGGAGACTAACCTGGCAGCAAAGAATACAACAAGAGAGCTTTCAAAAATCAAATTAATGAAACTGCACCAAGCTCGGACCACGAAAAACCTTCAAGGACAAGTGGCGAGAAGAGAATCAGTGAGAAGATAATGAACAAACTGAGAAGAGAATGAAGCAGGACGCAAGGATCACCTTCAAGGGACCACTGAGAAAGGAAAAGGGCCACTCATAGCACAACAGTCTTTGGAGAAGGAACGAAGAGGAGAAAAAATATAACGCTGTGGAAATAGTTGGATGCAACGCTCAAATCAGCAAAATACGTTGTCGTAGTAAATGATATTTACTGCTTCCACCCGTTTTTACCCACTCTCAGTTACAAATTTATTTGGGATAAAATGATAAATTTGGGGGGTACTGAAGAAGACTTAAAGGTGTAGGGAGAAGACCCATCTCCTATTGCTTACTGTCTGGGTCCAAAAGTTCAACGCCAACCCCACTCCTTCAATCCCAGCACCTTCATTTCTCTTTAACCTAGCTCGCGTGTCGATGCTTGTTAGGGTTTCAGTAGCTCGAGAATTCCTCTTCGTTCAAAGATGACTCAGCGAGGTCAAGGAAGAAGGTCTTAGTGATGCTATGCATTTTGACCACAACTAATGAGTTAATTATGGGCATATGAAATAAAAATGAAGTTAGAGCAAGGAGTTAAAGTCAAATTTACAAAAAATAAGGCTATCTTAGCAAAACTTGTCTATTTTATTCTTTTGAATTTTTTTCTAAATGGAACAAAAATAATTATTTACATCAAAACTGTAAAGCCCACTTTATTTTTGCCTTTAATTAAAAGGGTTGCCCCAAATCTGTTGGGCCTAAGGGCTGGCCCATAAGGTGCCAAGGCCCATAAAGCAGCCAAGAGTCCTCATTCAGCTCTCATTTGCAAACTGTCCCCTCTCATACACTCATTCTTCCTTTCAGAACGCTCTGCTAGTGTTACTCATAGCTCTTGGTCAAACTAGCTCTAAGCTCAGCTCGTTTTCACGTAAGTTAAACCTCAGCCCCTACTAGTTCCTTTCAAAGTTTTGTATTTTTCTGCTAGAGGTCCACTTTAGTAACCTCGTACCTTTTCTGTGCCACTGTTCCAGTTCATAGATCTGCTCTAGGAGCTACTGGTTCCGTTTGTTTAAGAGTCGAAGTCCGATATTAGCTCCTTTCTAGGTAAGGGAAGCTAGATCCTTCTGTATATTCTGTGAGATCTACTTGTTGTACGTTTATTCCTGGATTAAATAGACTGTGTGTGGATATGAGTTGCTGAAATGCACGTTTGAACTGTTTGGGGCGTGTTTGGGTGACTGTTGTACAAGAGAACAATAATGAGCACTGGTTTTCTCGCCCAAGCGAGCATGTCTCGCCTAGGCGAGATTAATAGAGGCTCGCCCAGGCCATTTCATGCGAACTGTCGCTCAAGCGACTAACCATGTTTTGAGCGAGCAAGTGTCTCGCTCAGGCGAGAGAAGTCTCGCCTAAGCGAGAAGGAGCTGATGGCCACTGTTCTTAATGTCGAGCTCTCGCCTAGGTGAAAGAAGCTCACCTGAGCGAGGCCTTTCTGCCTGAGCGAGAAGCTGGGCGAGAATGCAGCCTATTTGGTTGTTTCCTTGTTCTAAATTGTTGGCTCAATGTTTGTGTTGATCTTGCTTTTAAAGTATGAATTGGGTGATTATGTATGAATGAGATAATCTATATTCTGCAATGGGTGAGTTCAATGTGAATTGGGCATGTTACATGTATGGTTTTTTCATGGATTGAATATGATGAGTTGGGTATGGATCTAATAGGAGATAAGAAATGATGACTTTTGACATGGTATCGGCATGAGGTACAGTTCTATATTCATGGATTTGGGAAGGATGAGTTGTTATTGATTCAACATGGAATATAAATGAGGAATGGTTAAAAGGGTTGGTATGAGATTTATATGTGTGATAAATATTACTTGATTGATTGAGTATGATTGGTATGAGGTCTATAAGGCCCATTTAAAATATGTTAACTTTTCTACCCTAAACATAGTGGGCCTAAGGCCGGCCCAACGTATAAAGTCATTAAGTCTGCCCTAATTTCACACTTACTCTCACACTTGCAGAAATCAGCAGCCGTCGCCCTTCCGCACTAGAGCTCTGCTAGGGTTTGTTCTTGTCTCGAACCAGTTCGTCCCAAATAACGATTCCTACTCCACGTAAGTAACTCTAACCCTATTGTACTTACCTCATAAAGCTTTGCATTCGTTTTCCACCGATTAAAGCCCGAGAATAATCGTGTCCTTCGCTGTTCCGTCAGTTCCTAGGTCCATCACTCGAGCTGCTGTGCTCCAAGGTCCCGTGTCGAAGTTCTATTAGCCGCTTTCCAGGTACGGGAAGTTAGGGTTTCAGTATTTTAGGTGTTGTCTTGGCTGTTCTTGAGTGAGTTAATGATTTCATGAATGAATCCTTCGTTTTGGTGTGATTAAATGCTTGTTATGCTTGGTGGATTTGATAAACATGGCTGTGGCAGTGAAGAACAGTGGCGAGACCTGTTAATCTCGCCCAAGCGAGTCCATCTCGCCTAGGCGAGATGAAACAGGGAGCTCGCCTAGGTTTATTGCGCGAAAAGTCGCCCAGGCGGCTCGCTCAACTTTTGAGCGAGCAGGCAACTCGCCCAAGCGAGAGGGATTTCGCTTAAGCGAGATCCCGTGTTGCCCAGGCCCTTGTTTTCTTTGAGTCCTCGCCTAGGCGAAGGGGGGCTCGCCTGAGCGAGCCTGTCTCGCCTGAGCGAGACCCTTCAGCCTGAGCGAGGGGTTTGGGCGAGACAGTGTGGTGTGGGACTGCGTTTTTGTTCTCTTGCGCTTGGATTTGTTTGAGTATGACTGCTATGATAAGATGCATGTACCGATGTATGAGTATATGCCTAATGGGTTGCTATATATGCGTGACACGATTCATAAATGATGAATGATGAGTGTGGTGGGGACTTAGCATGTGAAATGAGTATGCGGTTTGAAACTAAAGGATCATGGTATAAATATGAGACTAGGCCCCAGACTCATCGGGGTGGTGATGATCAGAGGTATGGATTTGAGATGTGATTGATATGAGGATTAAACTTCAAGGGTTGACATGAAATTGAAAAATATAATTTAATATTCTCTTGTTGCTGATTCATGAACGTTGGTCCGTGTCAGCGTGTAATTCCTTGGGGTCTCTAGGTGAGACCTCTGGGGTCGCGCTTCAGTGGTCGGGACGTAATTCCATGGCCCCTGTTAGTGGGTGTCCATGGTGGTGCCCCATCTGTATAGCTAGGTAAGGATTCAAGGTAAGGACTGCATCCTGACACTCTAAGGGGCCAGTTAGTCTCACTTAGAGCAGACTAACTCCTGTGGTGAGAGTAGCAGGAGGCCTGAAATTCATTAAGGGCTAACCTTGTGGTGAGAGAGATTTGATTCATCGTAACACTTGTAACACATAGCTCGGAGATGAGCAGCTCA
>Ga0214544_1010786_pt1 | contig 13170 bp, 11 predicted proteins | sample CNSS3metaG_FD_160074 | JGI IMG/M metagenome (GOLD analysis project Ga0214544, IMG submission 160074) | Root nodule microbial communities from cowpea collected in UCLA plant growth center, Los Angeles, California, USA - CNSS3 | ecosystem: Host-associated > Plants > Roots > Nodule | place: USA...
AAAAGGCTATCGTTCCATAAAGGTTGGTGTTGTGGGTCGCAGTGGAAGCGGATAGCGGAGTTGTGGAGAGTGGTTTGGGTTGTTGGAGGCGGCGGGTTCCGCGGAAAGTGGTGGGTACCGTTCGATTTATTGGTTGGGCGCTCTCTTGTTGGCGTAGTTGTTGGTTGATTAAGGCCATTCACGGAACGAAGATTTCTCTGGTAGGTTATCGTGGAAAACCCCTTTTCGAAGATTTAATGTGGCTTTTTTTTTTTTACTTGGCTGCTGGTACATTATTGATTTTTGGTTGATCAGTTTAGCATGTTGTGCCATTTTGCCATTAGAATTGATAACTGCAGTGAAACCCCAAAAATAATCGAACACCAAATTTTTAACGAATACTAAGTGGATGAGAACATATCATCACAAATGTGCGTATAGGGTTCTTTTGGTTTATCTACTTGTCCATTGTTAATAGTGATGGTTTTGTCAGGGTTGGGATGATCCATATGTCCCTCGCACATATGAAGGTGTTCTGAAGTGGAAATACCCTATAATGAACTCTGTTGATTTCGTCTGTGAGGTTGTCCAAGTATTTGTTCCGAAGTTTAAAATTTAAATTAATTGATTTGGTGTTATATTCTTTTGTAATATGACAATTTGTTGATGATGCCTTTGTTGGATTCTTGATTCCCGTCATATGAAGTAATTAGCCATATGAAGTAATTTCTCCAATTGGACATCTGAAGTTTATTTTTGATTCTCGTCATAACAGGTTGTTGTATTTGTGAAGTAATTTATGATTCCTTGATTTGTGAAGTGTATTTTTTGTTGAATTTCGTTTGTTGTGATTCCTTATTGTATTATTATTAAATTTGTATAGGTTGTTGATGAATCATGGCTGGAAAGAGTAGAAAAGATAAAGTTTTAGAACAAGAACGAGTAAGTGTTTTGAAATGATGTTTTTCATGCTAAATTTGAAATTATTATATGAATAGTTAATAATGCAATGTGTATTTTATTTTCATTGAAAGGTACGATTAATTAATTTTGTTGACACAAAATATATTGTTCGAATGAATAATCTGTTGACGGATGCACACCGTCCAAGGATTGGAGGCACACCTTTCAAATGGTGTTTGGAATTGGAGAGATGTTTAGATATTTGTACTCCTTTAATCCAGCAGCTGGTTCGTCGATGGGATTCTTGTGAAGAATCTTTTCGTCTGTGGCAGCATCTTGTGCCCTTTGGTGTTGTTGATGTATGTATTAGTTTGGGGTTGAGTGTACTTGGGGAGGAGGTTCAATTTGATGGTTATGCTTGTGGTTGTGTTGCTTCATTATTTAGTGGTGAATGTATAACAATTAAGGATATTGTTAAAGTAATTAGTTATACAATAGGCACTGAGGAGGATGATGTTGATAGTGTTTGCCGGTTATATATATTATTGTGTTTTGTTGTCTTCTACTTTCCTAGAAATTCAAAATCAGTGTGTAATATGCCATTTAGGGTATTAGAGAATCTTGATAGTTTGGTGAACTATAATTGGGCTAGGGCAGTTCATAAATTTTTGGTGAATGGATTGAGTCGTGCTCACTTGGTGGATTGCAACAAAAAAAATCAACATAAGATAACCTTACCTGGATGCGTTGTGGTGTTACAGGTAACATGTTTGTTTTTTTGTATTGTTCATTTATGATGTTTAGTAATTGTTGTGTTATGATTTGATTAATTTATGTCTTATGTTGTAGATTTGGGCTTTTGAGCGACTCGGATTAGGCGGGCCTAATAGGGAAATTGTATTCCCAAGAATTTTGCGATGGCCAAGTTTGAAGTTACGGACCACTAGCATCGAGAGGCTTTTGATGAAACCGAAGGTAATGAATTTTGTCATTTAAAATTATTCATTTAGTTACATTCATTATTTTGACATCATATGTTTTGTTGTAACTAAATGTTTAAACATGTTTTGTAGAATATTTGGGATTGGGCATTAACAGCTCAATGTAGATCCAATCCAATGGTTTGGGCTGCACTAAATATTGATGGTGAAGCAATCAATGAAGATGATGTCGATTGTGGTGAATCCAATTTTGAGGAGGCTTGCATGAAGAAAGTGGAAATGAATGAAATGGAAATAATTGCCATGAAGAAACAGCTGAAGATGTTGCAGGATGAGGTATTCTCACTTGGTAAATGGACATGATAAGGGTGATCTTTTTGAAGAAAGCGGACAAAAGCCTACTTCTTTTATTGATGGGACAAAAGTGAGCGGACATAAACTTCATGAAGATGTTGACATGAGTAAGGATTCTGCTGGCCGTAAACAGAAGGGTGTTAAAAAGGGAAAGGTTAAACGACAATATACTCCATTCAAAGTAGAAAGTGTTAACTTTGATGGATATCATTGTGGGAGTAGTGATTTCCTTCCAACAACAGCAACAAGTTCACCCATTGCATTAGTTAGGAGTTCACCCATTCTAGCAGGAAGAAGTGAACCCATTCCATTAGCCTGAATTTTACCCATTCAAGTTGATTATCCTTTATTGGGTGTGGATGCTCTGAAGTTGTACATGACATTGACTCGTGTTGATTCTCTATATCGGTACGTCATTTATTTTACTATTATAAGTTTTATTGACTTGGTTTGTATTACTAATAGTCATTAATTTTATTCTGTAGTGTTGTTTGCAATATAAATGGTCAAATCTTGACGACCAGGACTGTATGGGTTTTCGACCAACAGGTTACATATGCAACATGGTGAGATCCTAAATTACGTGTTAATATTAGTGATTATGTTATGATGTAGAATAATTTATTAGTACATTATTGTGTTCTTGTAGGTTGTATTGTTTGCAACAAATGTTATGATGCATAATGAAAGGAAGTTGCATGAACGGGTGCAAAGAATCATAATGAATCCCATGTATACGGTAATATTCTAATATTTAGTAGAACTTGATATTTTGATAACAATTATATGAAATTGACATAGTGCATTGTGGAATGCAGGATTGGCTTTTACATGACAACAATAAAAGAGTTGCAAACAGACATGTTTAGAAATTAAGTGACTATAATACCTTTTTTTGCAGCTTGCTGGTTGGCATGCAAGACATCCTTAGCGCTGAATTTGTATACATTTTATTACTGTTGAAGATTTATTATTTCTTGCCATGGAAGTTGATGCCTTGTGTTATTTAGGTATGATAAATAATTAAGTCTTGTATGATTTTTGTAGTTGTTTGCTCCAATTGTCCATGCTGATCATTGGTGGTGCTACTGTGTGAACCTTAAGACCATGGAATTTTTTGTGTTTGATTCCCTTGGACATAGTAGAAACAACCGCACAAGGATAAACAACTACATTGTAAGTATAAATTGTATATGTTTATTACATTATATTTTTTTAATTTTTTCCCATAATATGTGTAACTTATATGGCAGGCGTGTAACATGGAATTGTTTTTGTGTATGTTATTAAATTGTGAATCAGACAAGAAGCCATCTTTTGAAGTGCAGTGTGTGGACACTCCAATTCAACCTAGTGGGTAACTTCTAACATTTTGTGTGTTCAATGAGTGTAATTTAGCACTGCTTAATGATGTCTGAATATTCTGTTGTATTTCATTTCATAGTCATGACTGTGGGGTCCTAGTATTGAAATTCATAGAGATGTGGGATGGTGTAAGTCAATTTAATGACAAAGCCCTGCCTGACTACACTACTGTAAGTTGACCTTTATAATATGTTTTATTGTTTATTGTGTTTCTTTGAAGATTACATTTGGTAACATTGTGTTGATGTTGTTTTTAGGAGGAGCTGCAATTAATTAGGCAGAAATTCGTTTGTGAATGGGTTTTACATGAAGATAATGTCCAACGCGATGAAGTTATTCAACACTACGATCTGCCGTTGAAGAAATAGCTACTGTGAATGTAAAAGTTAGAATGCCATCACAGGATTTTTGAGATAATTTTACATAGGGATAGTTAGATTGAGGTAGACAAAGTCAGTTATGTTGCCACAATTGTATATATTGTTTAATCATTTGTTGGAGTTAATATGTAGTTTGTAGATTGACAGATACATTCATGATTACATGGTAATCTAAACATCAATATACTTTAGTTTGGGAAGGCAATTGTGCTATTTTCGATTGTATTAGTAAACTTCCAGTACTGCCTGTACAAAAACACAAATTATGTAATGATAGAGTAGAAAAACAGTTGCAGTACTTGTTGTACAAAAACTGCAACGTAAAAAGGCACTTATGGAGTTACAAAATGACACTTAAATCTCCAACCAGAAAACTTTATTTTTAATTCAATCTTCAATTTCAAATACTTATTGAAGTTTTTTGCTGATGATTGATGGTTATGGAAATATTTGTATGGCCTTTGGATTGTGTCCAAATGTATCATTATGTAATGATAGAGTAGAAAAAGAATTGCAGTACTTGCTGTACAAAAACTATAACGTAAAAAGGCACTTATGAAGTCACAAAATGACACTTAAATCTCCAACAAAAAAACTTTATTTTTAATTCAATCTTCAATTTCAAATACTTATTGAAGTTTTTTGCTGATGATTGATGGTTATGGAAATATTTGTATGGCCTTTGAATTGTGTCCAAAACACAAATTATGTAATGATAGACTAGAGAAACAGTTACAGTACTTGATGTACAAAAACTACAACGTAAAAAGGCACTTATGGAGTCACAAAAGGACGCTTAAATCTCCAACCAGAAAACTTTATGTTTAATTCAATCCTCAATTTCAAATACTTATTGAAGTTGTTTGCTGATGATTGATGGTGATGGAATTATTTTGACGGCCTTTGGATTATGTCCAAACCATATTTGACGTAATTATACAGTTTAAATGCAGTTGCAGTACTGCGTGTACAAAACGTAAAACGTAAAAAGGCACTTATGGACTCACAAAAGGACACTTCATTGTCGAACTCGAAAAGTTGGTTTTTAATTCAATCTTGATTTCCAATTACTTATTTAAGTGGTTTGGTGATGATTCATGGTCATACATTTGCAAGGATATAACTTCAAAAAATGCACAATATGCCTTTATAATTTTGGACTCCAAGACATTGATGTCTGCTACCAAGACCTCATAAACACTAGGTGTATCTCTACGTGTCACTCTCTTGGTACGTTCAAGTCCTTGAACCAAATTATCTTGGTTAGGAATAGGATAATTTAAACCATATGTTAAACCAGTTCCAAAAGGATGCCTCTATGGATACATGTTTCATTACTCAATATTTGCTAATTCCTACAAGAAAATGTTAGTATGATAAAATATATTTAGGACCTCACCACTCCACTAAGTGTTTCACTCAATTTTCCACTCGTGTATCACACTTATAGGCTTTTTCTTGAATGTACTATCTTGCCTTCTACCACTCAAATTTCCTTCAGGCCTTGGCAAAGAACTCTAGTAGCTTAAGCAAAGAGTGAGCAAACAAATTGAAAAAATATTGCGAGATCTAAGTCTTGACTCTAGAGATGAAAGAAAATACAAAAACTCTAGACAAAATTTCAAGGAATTTTAAAAACACAAAACAAGAAAATTAAAATAAAAAAAATAATAGGACTACCAAAGAGATTTAAAGGAGACAACACAGAGACTCTAAGAAAAAGACTAATTGCAAGTATATATCAATAAACCACAAATAAAATTGTAACAAAAAGTTGTGTTGAACTCCCTTTTTTTATCCTTTTTTCAATATATATTTGTTTCCTTTTGACCTTGATCCCCAATTTTTTTTTTGGTTGTATATTTTTTTTTTGTTTTTTTTTGTTGCAATTCAACACAAAATCAAACTAAACAATTTATCCTTCAAACCCCCACACTCATGTAAGTCAAAGTAAGTGCACTTGCAAATCTAAAACACAAAAACAAATAATTTCCATGAATCAAATGTAGAAATACATAATTTAAACTGAGAACAAAAAAGAAAAAAAAAAGTACGCCAAATAAAAAAAATCAACCAAATTGGAAACAACATTATGGGTTTTACTCCTTACAAATGAAACAAACAAAATTTAAAACAAAACACATAACAAGCAAAGATGCACAACACGAATAAATCAGAGAAGAACGCGAAATAAGACAGAGATGGAGGATACCACAATCTAGCATATTAATAAGTCAAGTGAAGATTCGCCACAAAGATGTTAACCGGAGGCCTAAGCCAAGAACAAAGAGAATCCTCTCTTTAATGAAATCAAATTCGATATATGACTAAAAATGTCCACATTTTTTTTGTTGCCTCTATATATAGGCACATAAGTTTAAGCAAATCTGAAAATCCTACAAGAAGGCCCAAGTCCAAAACATAAAAGCATAAACTAATTTATAAAAGAAAGCTCAAAGTCCAAAAACATAGAACATAACTAATTTCTAAAAGAAAACTCAAAGGTTTATCTTCAAGTTTTTCTTATATAAAATATTGGGATAGTCCTCTATCATGACCTCTTGATAGATTTATATTATAATATATGGGGTTGGTTTGGTTCATGTTGGAACCGTGTAAGTTTATAGTTATTGAAAAGGATGAAATTTATTTCTGCTTTTCAAAGCAGTCATTTTTTTTTATCAACATCTTCTGCATAGGGTCTAGCATATTTCTCTAACCAACAGTAGTTTTTGTTTATTTGTTCTGATATATGAAGGTATGTAATGATTTCAAATTTCTGAAACATTGAGCAATGTGTTCATATGATTGTTCATATGCCACGATTGCCGATATTTATCAGAAAATCTTAGAATAAAAAGAAGTGTAAAGACAAAGTATAACGAAGGGAGTCGACATATACGGCTTATTTAAGAGTAATAAAAGAAAATTGACTAAGTGTATTTTTCTTTATGATTTATACTAAATGATATTTTATTTATATTGGTATGTTTATGAGTGCCATTATGCTATTTTAAAATTTTAAAACAAACATATATTAAAAAAATAAACAAAATTTCTTTCAACAATATCATACCAGAACAAGCGAAAATATTTAGTTCCTATAACTCATTTATTATTAAAATATTTTGAGACTAAAAGCTATACTAAGATATCATTCTAATGTTTCTAATATTAAAAATAACATATAGAATTGAGAAAGATTTAATTATTGAGAAATCTCTAAGACATTTTATGAAGCATGTATGTAAAACTAGATACTAATAAATGGTTAGATAATTAGTGACATAGTACATTTCACAAACAACAAAATAGGCTTCAAATGGTAATTCATGAAATACAATTCATATCCTTTTATATATTATAAACTAATTTTGTGATTTAATTTTCAGAAAGAAAAAAATCCCATAAATGATTATTTTTTATTTATTCATATGTAATTGACGATAGACATTTTTAATGTGTAAAGGAGTGAAAAAGTCCTTCACTTGACTTAATATCTCTTTTTATTTTAAATAATTTTTAAGAAATATTTATATTCTTAAAAAATATCTTTCAATTTTAGTAACAAATCAAGATTGAGATATTTAAAATATTTTATATTCGGTTACATTTTGTTTTATATATATATATATATATATATATATATATATATATATATATATATATATATTGTATATAAATAAAATAAAATTACAAATTCCTTCATATCGCATATTTCTTATATCTATCATATATCTCATATCTCTAGATATCTCTCATATTTTAATAACCTATAAAATTTCTAATACCCATAATATTCTATATTGTCATTATATGACCCTAATATTTTATATTCTAATTATATAACTCTTAAAATTTCATAAGTTTACATCAAACTCTCCTCTGGACTTAAGTGAATATATACTATATATCATAAATTTACAAATAACACCAATAAAAGTTAAAACATTTAATATAATATTTAACTTAAATATAATTATATAAATAACACCTTATTTAAGTGTTATAATATTATTATAACACTTAAATATAATTATATAAATAAATTATTTATTTAAATATAAAAATTGTAAGGCCCACTATTTTTCTCTAACTTTTATTCTGCTTTAATTTAAGGGGGCTGTCCAAAACAGTTTGGGCCTAGGGTTAGCCCAAAGGGAAACCAGACCCTAGTATGCCCTAACACTCCCACTCCCTTCCACTTTCAGAAAACAGATTTCCCCTACTCCTTCCTAGAGCTGCTGTCGTCCCTCTACTAGGGTTTGATTCCTTGTCTCTGTTAAGTTCACTCAAAGCTCATTCCTACTCAACGTAAGTTACCCTTCATCTCATACCATCCCTTCCTTGGCATATTTTAGTGTTTTCCCAGCTAGGGTTTTGTAGTGAGCACATCTTAAGATCTATTTCGTTGTTTTTCCAGCTTCTAAGCCTATTCCTAGAGCTGTTGTGCTTCGTGGTTGGTGTCGAGGTCCTATACTAGCTCATTACAGGTAAGGGAAGCTAGGGATCCTTTGTTTAAATTCGATTCTTGCTTATTTGCCACTGTTTTCATGATTGTATGGTCGTTGTGCTATTGTAAAATGTTGAACGGATGTTAGTTGTATGTTTGGCTTGGTATACTCTATCTTAAGTATGAAACGTATGCATATGCTTATGAGACTTGATTGTATGGGCTAAAATGTTGAGTTAACATGAGTTTGGTATGAACTGAGTATGAGATGGTTGGTAATTAAAATGGCATGGTATTGATATGACATACAATTCTATACTCATGGTTTGGGAAGGACGAGTTGGTATGGATTCAACATTGAATATGAATGAGGATTGGTTATAAAGGTTGGCATGAGATTTATGTGCATGATAAAAATTACTTGATTGATTGAGTATGATTAGTATGTGGTCAGTATGTAATTCCATGAGCCTCTAGGTGAGACCTTATGGTGGTGCTTCAGTGGTCGGGACGTAATTCCATGACCCTTGTTAGTGGGAGTTCAAGGTGGTGTCCCATATATATAATTTGGTAAGGATTCAAGGTAAGGTTGTATCCTGATACTCTAAGGAGTTAGTTAGTCTCACTTAGAGCGGACTGACTCTTGTGGTGAGAGTAGCAGGAGGCCTAAAACTCATTAAGGGCTAACCTTGTGTGTGGGGGATTGAGACAATGTAACACTTAGCTCGGGGTGAGCAGGATAATCCACCACAAGTGCAAGCATCCACTGAATCCGACTAGATTATATGTATCTAGATGAGTCGAGTCTGAGTCTAGTGTATTGCTTGAGAAGTCATGATTGGATGATATATACTGCTTGGATTGTGTAATAGCATGTGACTGCATGATAAATTGTTTTCTACTCTAGCTTACCCTTTTGTTTGTTGTATGGTCCGTTCTGAGGTTCTTCTCTCTTTGTGATGATCATCAACTTGTTGATGTGAGCAGATGCGAGGAACACCCATGATCAACAGGGAGCTGATGATTCTGCTGCGTAGTCCACCTGGGCTGGATTCTACTGCTTTGGGCTATATTTTAGGGCTATGGCCCATGTACTAGTCTGTCCTTTAAATTTCTATTTGACTACTGTTGAACTTTGTATCTTGTTTAGTTTTGGCATAGTTGTGTGCCTTGAATATTGTAAGGAGTAGTGTTTATGCTCCAAGATCGCGTTACTATGTTATTCGTGTGACGTTTCCTTTAATTGGGATTATTGATTAAATGGGACGTTACATTTATGGTATCAGAGCGGTCATTCCTTAGGTCTGTGGACTTGTGTGTCCGCTTAGCTTTCGTGGTGTATTTCTAGTGTCTTTAGTTAAGTTTCCTATTTTATCAATCTGACAATTGGTTTCTTGTGTGCCAGTGAACTATGGCACCTTCTCGTAGTCTCAAGGTGATGTACCTGATATCGTCAGAGCCATAGAAGCCATGGTGGCGGCCATGACCCAACAAAGTACGACGATGATGCAACAACATAAAGCATTTATGCAGTGACAAGCAACGTCGCTTGAGCAGCAGCAGTTGGTAATACAATAGATGGAGGCTGCGAGGGTAGCTGATGAGGATGCTCACCGATAGCATACGAATGCCCTCCGCTAGCTGGAGGAAAATAGGGTGGTTGCCCCTACCTTTGGTCCTAAGCCACGACCTTCAGTCATGGAGTGGAGCTTGGAGGACTTTCTGAAAAACCATCGTGTGAAGTTCAATGGCAAGACCAGTCCTGATGCCGTAGACCAATGGCTAAAGGAGATGGAGAGAATTGTCGACGCGAAGATGTGTCCAGCAGATAACCGACTGGCATTTACTGTATATATGCTCACTGGAGAAGCTGAACATTGGTGGATCAACACAAAATCCATCATGGAGGAGAGAGACGAGTTTGTGACTTAGGAGGCATTCAGGGGGAAATTCCTCTATGAATATTTCCCATACAACATCTGATATGCCAAGGAGGTGGAATTCCTCTAGTTGACTCAGGGAGGGAAGACAGTGGCAGAGTATGCTGAGAAATTCAAGCACCTCAGTCGTTTCTACACCATCCCCCTTGATGAGGAGTGACGATGCAGAAAATCTGAAAATGGTCTCCATGGTGATATTCGCTTGATGGTAGCCCCACTGTCCATCAAGGATTTTGCTACTCTGGTGGAGAAGGCCAGAGTGATGGAGAAAATGAAGCAGGAAGTGGAGGGTCAGCGTCCATAGCAACAGAAGGTTGGTGGACCATCTGAGTCAAAGCTGAGGCACGAGGAAAGGAGAAAGCCTTATGACAAACCTCACCATCAGTCTCAGGGGTCTAGAAGCTTTCCTCCTCAATAGGGTTGAGTATAGTGTTTCATATGTGGATGCCCTCATCTGAGGAATGTTTGCCCATACATGGAGGGTTATCACAGGTGTAATAACTATAGCAAGGAAGGCCAATTTGGAAAGGACTACCCCACCCTTGCTAGGGTAGTGACACACCCTCTAGTGTAGACTCCCGTGCAGAACTAGTAGAGGCACAAAGGCAACAAGCCTCAGGCAACAGACCGAGTGTACGCCATGAAGGGAGTAGAGGCTACAAGCTCAGGTAACCTTGTGATGGGTCATTGTGTGATAGCTGGAAATGATTGTTGTGTATTGTATGATTCTGGAGCGACACACTCATTTGTGTCAGATACTTATGTGAAACGTCTGGGTCTGCCGATGTGTGAGTTGTAGTGTGAACTTGTGGTGTCTACTTCGACATCGGGTTTGGTCAGGACATCATCCTTGTGTGCTAGATGTCTAGTGGAGGTGGAAGGGCGCAGATACAAGGTGAATATGATATGCCTACCTCTACAAGAGTTGGAGGTAATCATGGGGATGGATTGGCTCTCTGCCAATCACATTCTTATAGATTGCCGAGAGAAGAAGTTGTTATTCCCTAACTCAGAGGAGCTTGAGTTATTATCATCTCAAGTGGTTTTGAAGGAACTCCAAGAGGGCGCACATTGTTACATAATCTTCACGCATCTTGAAGTGGAGAAGGAGGAGAGGACATCAGTGATACCAGTCGTGCATGAATTTCAGATGTGTTTCCAGAAGAAGTGTTAGGGTTGCCGCCCAATAGAGAGTTTGAGTTTTCTATTGATCTAGTGCCCGAAACTGCTCCAGTGTCAATGGCCCTGTATGGCATGGCTCTGGCGGAGTTGGTGGAACTCAAGAATCAGATAGAGGAGTTATTGGGGAAACAGTTCATACGACCCATTACTTCACCTTGGGGAGCACCAGTGCTATTGGTGAAGAAGAAGGATGGAAGTTCACGTCTAAGTGTGGACTACAAGCAGCTAAACAAGATGACCATCAAGAACAAGCATCCCCTCCCGAGGATTGACGACTTGATGGATCAGTTGCATGGATCATCGATGTTCTCAAAGATTGATTTACGGTCAAGATACCACCAGATTTTAGTGAAGGCTGAGGATGTGCAAAAGACGACCTTCCGATCCTGGTATGGGCACTATGAGTACGTGGTTATGCCTTTTGGTATGACCAATGCTCCAGCGGTGTTCATGGACTACATGAACATGATTTTCAGATCATTCTTAGATAAGTTCGTTGTAGTCTTCATAAACGACATTCTTATCTATTCTAGAAATCAGGAGGAGCATGCTGAGCACCTGAGGTTAGTGCTTGGTGTTCTGAGGGAGAAGCAAATATATGTTAAACTATCTAAGTGTGAATTTTGGATGGATGAGGTACAATTCTTGGGCCATGTGATATTTGCACAGGGCATTGCAATGGATCCAGCAAAAGTTGACTCGGTGGTTAAGTGGGGAAGTCCCAAGTCTACAATAGGGATAAAAAGTTTCGTGGGTTTGGCTGGCTACTATAGGAGATTCATAGAAGGATTCTCCAAGATAGTGGTGCCTCTGATACAGCTTACCCGGAAGGACCATCCCTTCACTTGGACGGACAAGTGTGAGGAGAGTTTTCAAGAGCTGAAGCGAAGGTTGAAGAGTGCCCCTATATTGGTAATCCCTGATTTGGGAAATCTTTTGAGGTTTACTGTGATGCATCTCATCTTGGACTTGGCTGCGTGTTGATGCAGGAGAAGAGGGCAGTGGCGTATGCTTCGAGACAACTTAAGGTGCATGAGCGTAACTACCCCACTCATGACCTGGAGTTAGCAGCCATCGTGTTCGCCTTGAAGATCTAAAGGCACTATCTTTATGGTGCTCAGTTTCGTGTGTTCAGCGATCATAAAAGTCTCAAGTATATATTTGATCAGAAGGAGATGAACATGTGGTAGAGGAGGTGGATGAAGTTCTTGAAGGATTATAACTTTGAACTGCTATATCATCCGGGGAAGGCAAACGTGGTAGCAGATGCCTTGAGTAGGAAGACTGTACATATCGCACACCTCATGATCAAGGAGGTGGAACTGTTAGAGAAATTCAGGGATATGAAGTTACAGGTGGAGTTAGGATCCGTGTTCATTAGGTGTAGTACTCTGACTATATCTAGTGACTCCTTGGACTCAATCAAAGAGAGGTAGTTGTTGGATGCCAGTTTGAACAGGGTGAGAGAACAACTTGGGTCAGATGAAGCGAGGGAATTTTCTTTGGGAAATTATGGCATATTGAGGTTTTAGGGCAGGGTGTGCATACCAGATGATGTTGATGAAGCGAGGGAATTTTCTTTAATCCACAAAAATAACCTTATATATATATATATATATATATATATATATATATATATATATATATATATGTAAAAAAAATTATATCATATT
>Ga0214544_1010787_pt1 | contig 13169 bp, 8 predicted proteins | sample CNSS3metaG_FD_160074 | JGI IMG/M metagenome (GOLD analysis project Ga0214544, IMG submission 160074) | Root nodule microbial communities from cowpea collected in UCLA plant growth center, Los Angeles, California, USA - CNSS3 | ecosystem: Host-associated > Plants > Roots > Nodule | place: USA...
TTTGAATATTTTAAAATCACACTATTAATTGACCAAAAATAAATTCCAGCTGCATTAACAAACGTTAGAATATCCAATAATATTTTATGCAACTAAAATCAATTTTTACGCCACTTTTACCAAACTTGCTCAATAAATCCAATAATCACAAATCCTAATTAAATCAATCTTTAAGCACAGAAAATTCAATTAAATCCCCAAATTTAAATATTAAATGAGGGCAAAAATTTGAACTCATCACTTAGAAAGAGCTCTAGACATCTTAAAGTTTTAAAAAATATGCAATGCAACAAACAAACTTGTATTTCAAATTATAATTCCTTAAGGGATTTTAAGAAGCAAAAGTACTTTGAATTCATTTCCAAGAAAGGGAGGAGAATCACTAAGGATTACTTAAAATCCAAGCCTTTTCTTGCCAAAGCTACGTCAAGCCCTCTTACACCGAACCTCTCAAAGGGAATTAGGTTTGAAAAGCAATTAGACTCACTAAACTACAAACAAAAAGAAAGAAATTAAGGAAAACAATTAAACTAAACTATATGGCCTAATGATGGAGTTAGAAGGCACTTTGGAACCTTCAAACCTCACCAACTAAAAACGAATTTACTAAAAGATTAAAGGTTTAAGTTAGGAGATGGGATTGAGTACCTATGACTCCCCCAAGACACCTAACTTGGCCATGAATTATAAGTCCAAAAAAATACAAAATTACAAATTCAAAAATTGCAATATAAGCAAAGATGTTGTGTATTTCTCTCCAAGTGTTTCACTGCTTTTTCTTCTTCTCTCCAACTCAAGCTTTCAGGTCCTAAGAGGTCTCCAATGCCTCCAAGGGGTTCCTCTAGTCTTGGCCAAATCTCAAAAGTTCGTAGACCACATTACAAATCCAAATCGAGAGTAGAATGCCAAAGATAAAGCAAATAAAGGCAAAAAATGAACAAAGCTCTTCAAAAGGAATTTTAGGATGACAAAATCGTGAGTTAGGAAGGAGACAAGCAAGAAAATAAACGCTAAGAACAAAAGTTAGGTACACAAAAGAAATACCTAAAGAAAAGCTCTGGAATAGATCACAAAAACAAAACAAAATACTAGAGTAGAAAATGATGTTTTTTTTTTATCTTTACAAGCCTTAAGACAAAGGTGTACTATGGACTATTTTTTGTTTGCATCAAATGCATGAAGCTTAGCTATTGGAAATAGCACATATATCAAGTAAATCAGCCCACAAATCAACATTATAGTGCTTACATGACTTTTGGTGGTAGTGGTTCTCTTTCCTACTTTTACTTTTTACTTTTTGCTTTTGATTTTCTACTTTTTCTTGCTTTTGATGTACCCAATGTTGTGATTCTTTTTTTCTCTTTCTTTTCACATTTTCCAGCACCAACACACAACCCACTACCACACCAAATCTGATTTTGAAAACGCTTTTGGTAACTCAAAGGTTCAAGAAGCCATAATAGAAGAAAAACCTGCTAGAATCAAAATAGGGCATGAAACTCAAACAAACATAAAGGAAACTTAACTCTAGGAATTTGCCAATGGTCTAATGACAAATATGAACTCAAATATGTAAAGAAAAAGAACTCAAAAGGTGGTATATGGTGCAGTTTTGAAAACAAAGAAGAATATATATTTTTGTGATTTTTGAAAGCTCAAAACTAGGAGAAAATGACATTAAAAGGACTAAACATGATACTAGAAAACATGGATAGATTTGAAAATAAAAATAACCCAAAAAAACATGAGATGACCAAATGGTAACATGAAATAAGACTCAAAAAACATAAAAGCACACAAACAACACAAAGTATGGAAGCCTAAGCATAAAATCGCTTCAAAAATGTTGATGTTGGCAAATCTAACCTTTGTTGACTATTTTGCTCATAACTCTCTCCACAGAACTCTAAATGCGTTCATTCTTTTTTTTTAGAAACTAGACTCAAAGGGATTTTGTTTGATATAAAGAACGCAAATTTTGGACAATTGAGCTACGTGTATAAAAAAGCCCATGTTGCTACCAACACATTTTTTATGTGGAAAAGAAGTTGATTTGGAAATAAGACAAGAAAGAAAAACACATGAACACAAAGAATAACAATAACATAGGTAAGGAACAAGAAAATTAGCTCTTGTAGAACCAAAGTTCTTGATACCAAATGATAGCTCCTCCTTAAGCTAGGTTGGGCTAAAGCTTGAAATGGTGACTATGGTGGATGGTGGATTTGCGGAAGCTTGGTGTTAAGAGAAAATGGCTCTATATTTTGGTGATTTAATGGTGGGATGAAGGTTGTTTGTAGAGCTCTGAGAGAGGTTAGACCAACTCTAGAGAAAAGGGTGCTAGAGGGATCTCTTGGGATGCTCTAGTAAACGACTAAGAGAAGAAGTATGACTCAAAAATAATTTTGGCAGCATAACATTATCATTCTCAAAGTGAGAATTACATGGGGAAAACACCTCTATTTATAGAGTATGGTGTCTCCAAAATGGTTAAAACCCTAGAATGCTAACATGAACCAAAATCGTAAAAATGCTATCTTGGTGAAGTAGAGTTTGACATGTGGCAATCCTCGTTCTCACAAAACAAACCACTCATGTGTTGCCATGTAAAAGCTACTTTATGAAAAGCCTCTCCAATAGGATAATGACACATGACCACTACCTATGTAAGAGAACTCTCCATTAAAGAGCTTGTCATGTGGCACATGTGGGATGCCTTTCCTAAGCTAGCTTGATTAACATAATTAAATATGAAAGAGTTGTTTAAGTAGATACATATGATACTCTTTACTTAATCAAGATTGTTTTTAAAATCCTATACTACTTGGCCCTTAATACAAGGTCTAGAAGAAACCTACAGTACTTGGCCCTTAATACAAGGCCTAAATATTCATAATCGACTAAAGATACTCCATTGTGGCCTAAAAGAAAAGAGTTTTGTTTCATCTTCCAAAGATCTATCTCTTTATGAAAGTGCTTGACCATGCTAGGGGTATGCCATCAAAGGGTCCTTATGCTGAATTCATTCTGGGAATACGTATGTTTTTCACGCTGTATGCATGGAATTTCTGTCTAGGTGGTTGGGATCGCGTTTTGGTTTCTTGCTGCATGTGGTTTTGTTGGTGTAGTCATGTGTGGTCCTTTTAGTTCTTTTTTTCTTTTTCTCATGTTTTAGCATGCTTTGTTGGTTATCACTATGGGAGGGGTTGCATTAACATTTAGGAACCTTGGTTGCATAGGAAAAAAGATGGTGATTTTGGTCACGATGCAGAGTTTTCAATTTTTGTCATGGTGGTGCCACAATTTTTGGCTTTGATTGATATATCTAATCACAGGTTTCACATAATTTGTCTACACACGCATCCACTCCTTTGCATTTGTAAGCAATCATAGAGATCATCTTTAGTTTTCGTTTGGGTTAGTGGAGGAAGTGTGCATGAGTCATATGGGTATGCATGGTGTTTAATCTTCCAACCTTTAATGAAGTTTTGTTAGTTGGGTATAACCATGTGTGCTTAAATGATGAGAGACATTGTATTATGTGAGGTAGCGTTTTGTTATTTTCTTTACGAAAATTATATTTCGACATGTATATTTGACACAATTTTGACATATCCTATGTGTCAATTATTTTTTAATTCAAAAATCATTTTTTTTAAGTTTATGGGTTGGTCTTGCACGTGTGAGTTTTAGGGGGGGAAAGAGCATTGTGACCAATGTTGAAAGAATGAAAAAAATAAGGAGAGGGAGAACATAGCATTGTGAAAAGTGAACGAGAAAGGAAGCAAAGCAACGCCACTACAACAAGCGAACGAAGAGAACTACCATACAACTGCCATATTTACCTACAGAGAAGCATTCTGCAGCGAAGAGAGAAGCATTCTGCAGTGAAGAGAGAAGCAGTAGTTGTGTTTTAGGGTTTTCGATGGTCATCGTTGGTTTATCATTGCGCTTGTGAGTTCATTTTTCGGTTGAACATTTTTTCAATTCGTTTTTTGTGTTTGTGTGTCTTGAGAAATTGTTATGGCATTCACTTTTGGAAATTTGGATTATTTCGCAATGGTATCGCGTTTAGGGTTTTTGATATAAACTTGTTCTGCAAATTTATGTTGTTGATTGGTCCAAATTTGTGTTCTTTTAGATACCCAATATCATTGTAGGTTTTTTCATTGATTATTTCGTGGGTGTGGTTTAGTTGTTCCATTCCGTCGTTGGTGTTGGTTGAAGCATTTTTCGTTGGTTGTTTCGTGGGTGGATTGTAGTGTTCTTACATTCTTTGTTTTTTGAATTCTTATTTTAGTGTGTTTGTGTTGAGAACTTCAAAATTGGAAGTAAAGGAGTCCAAATTGGTGAATGTAGTGGCAAGAAGATACATGCCCTTCTAGTATGCATATTTAGTTTTTCATATTTGATGTCCTTATTGTATAATTTTTTATGCCGATTTGTTTTTGCCATTTGTGCAATGTAAACAAAAAATAAATTCTACAACCAGCACAAACACACAAGTGGGGATCCATGTCAACATAAATGGGGACCTGTGTTTGTTTTTCGAAAAATAACATGTTAGTTTTATGCAAATTTGTTTTAGCCATTCATGTAAATCCAAGTATCTTCGAGAATATAACTTATTAATTAGGACTTAGAAGTTACTCATGTACATTTATTGTATTTTGGACCATAGTAATGTACTTGAAATTTGAAATGAATTGTATTTCACATATGTATTGTAAATGAATTTGGTAATACATATGTGTTGAACAATATGGTTTGTTTATAAATTATGGACAGTTTATAAATTATAAGTTATTATGTTGTACGTCCCTAATATGGATCTCATAAATGACAGTAAAGTTTTTAAGTATAACACAATAATCAACTATAGTGAATTTTAACCAAAATAATTAAATGATAACTGAAGTGAAATAAATGTGGCAAGCAATGTCCAAATAAGTGGGGATTTACTTTATTGTTTTTTTAAAAATTGTAAACAATTGTGGAATTATGAGACATGACGTTGTACGTATCCAATATGAACTTCACAAATGGCACTAAAGTTTTTAGTTATAACACAATAATCCATTACGGTGAGTCTTAAGCAAATAATTAAATGCAGCTGAAGTGAAATACATCTAGACAGTCATGTCCAAATAAGTGGGGATTTGCTTTATGGTTTTCGTACAAATTTTATGCAGTTGTGGAATTCTGAGATATCATGTTGTAAGTATTCAGTGTGAACCTCACAAATGACATTAGAGTCCTTAAGAAAAACACAATAGTCCATTGCAGTAAGTCGTATTCAAATAATATTATGATAGCTGCAGTGAAATACATGTGGGAATCCATGTCCGATAAAGTGGGGAGTTACTTTAGGGTTTTTGAACCTATTGTGGACAATTTTTAAATTATGAGACAAGTTACTTTTGCATTCTTATAGATATTGTGGACAGTTTAGAAATTATAAGTTATTATGTTGTACGTCCCTAATATAGATCTCATAAATGACACTGAAGTTTTTAAGTATAACACAATAATCCATTATAGTGAGTCTTAACCAAAATAATTAAATGATAACTAAAGTGAAATAAATGTGGCGAGCAATGTCCAAATAAGTAGGGATTTACTTTATTGTTTTTTTACAAATTGTAAACAATTGTGGAATTATGAGACATGACGTTGTACGTATCCAATATGAACTTCACAAATGGCACTAAAGTTTTTAGTTATAACACAATAATCCATTACGGTGAGTCTTAAGCAAATAATTAAATGCAGCTGAAGTGAAATACATCTAGACAGTCATGTCCAAATAAGTGGGGATTTGCTTTATGGTTTTTGTACAAATTTTATGCAGTTGTGGAATTCTGAGACATCATGTTATACGTATTCAATGTGAACCTCACAAATGACATTGGAGTCCTTAAGAAAAACACAATAGTCCATTGCAATAAGTCTTAACCAAATAATATAATGATAGTTGTAGTGAAATACATGTAGGAAGCCATCTCCGATAAAGTGGGGAGTTACTTTAGGGTTTTTGAACATATTGTGGACAATTTTTAAATTATGAGACAAGTTACTTTTGCATTCTTATAGATATTGTGGACAATTTAGAAATTATAAGTTATTATGTTGTACGTCCCTAATATAGATCTCACAAATGACACTGAAGTTTTTAAGTATAACACAATAATCCATTATAGTGAGTCTTAACCAAAATAATTAAATGATAACTGAAGTGAAATAAATGTGGCGAGCAATGTCCAAATAAGTAGGGATTTACTTTATTGTTTTTTTACAAATTGTAAACAATTGTGAAATTATGAGACATGATGTTGTACGTCTCCAATATGAACTTCGCTAAAATTCTTAATTATAACACAATAATCCATTACGGTGAGTCTTAAGCAAATAATTAAATGCAGCTGAAGTGAAATACATATGGAGAGTCATGTTCAAATAAGTGGGGATTTGTTTCATGGTTTTTGTACTAATTTTAAATAATTGTGGAATTCTAAGACATCATGTTGTACGTATTCAGTGTGAACCTCACAAATGACATTGGAGTCCTTAAGAAAAACACAATAGTCCATTGCAGTAAGTCGTATTCAAATAATATAATGATAGCTGCAGTGAAATACATATGGGAACCCATGTCCGATAAAGTGGGGAGTTACTTTAGGGTTTTTGAACATATTGTGGACAATTTTGAAATTATGAGACAAGTTACTTTGGCATTCTTATAGATATTGTGGACACTTTAGAAATTATAAGTTATTATGTTGTACGTCCCTAATATAGATCTCCTAAATGACACTGAAGTTTTTAAGTACAACACAATAATCCATTATAGTGAGTTTTAACCAAAATAATTAAATTATAATTGAAGTGAAATAAATGTGGCGACCAATGTCCAAATAAGTAGGGATTTACTTTAATGTTTTTTTACAAATTGTAAACAATTGTGGAATTATGAGACATGTTATTGTATGTATTCAATATGAACTTCACAAAAGACACTAAAATTCTTAGTTATAACACAATAATCCATTACTACGAGTCTTAAGCAAATAATTAAATGCAGCTGAAGTGAAATACATGTGGAGAGTCATGTCCAAATAGGTGAGAATTTCTTTTATGGGTTTTGTACTAATTTTAAATAATTGTGGAATTCTGAGACATCATGTTATACGTATTCAGTGTGAACCTCACAAATGACATTGGAGTCCTTAAGAAAAACACAATAGTCCATTGCAGTAAGTCTTAACCAAATAATATAATGATAGCTGTAGTGAAATACATGTAGGAAACCATCTCCGATAAAGTGGAGAGTTACTTTAGGGTTTTTGAACATATTGTGGACAATTTTTAAATTATGAGACAAGTTACTTTAGCATTCTTATAGATATTGTGGACAATTTAGAAATTATAAGTTATTATGTTGTACGTCCCTAATATAGATCTCATAAATGACACTGAAGTTTTTAAGTATAATACAATTGTATATTGCAGTTATTCTTAACTAATTAATAAAATGACAGTAACAATGACACACATGTGGGGATGAATGTGCAAATAAGTGGGATGTTAGTTTTAAATTTTTGTAGAAATGTTGTGCAGTTTTGGAATTAGTAGACAACGTGTATGCATAACTTCCAAATTTATGCACACCACTTTCTATAACAACTCTAACAATGCATACCAAAGTTTGTTGCTGAAAATTTCATATTACAATGCAAATACAAAAATTTATATCATTTCTTACAAAGCATATTGTTCAACATATATGTTAGAACAAACTTATCTCAACCAACATGGTGCACCAAAAAATGTTGTGAACAACAATGCTTCAGCCTATACATTTGGCATTTACAATTGCTCCAATAATTACAATTCATTTCATCTTCCTATTTAATGTTTCGTACCATATATGTTTTTTGTCGTCATCCTCGTACATTACTATGGTCCACAATACAATAAATTTATACCAATAAATTTTAACACTTAACTAATAAGTCATATTCACGAAACACATGTTGCCTTCTATTGTTGTCTCCATCTAATATCCATTGACGTATGTATTACTCTTGAATTTGCATAAGTTGTTTATGCACAATTACATATTATTCACTCATAACAAAACACAATATTTAAACCAAAAAATGCACAAAATGCACCATAGAAATAAAAAAAAACTGATTCGAATTACCTTTTTCTTATGTGAAATCTTCCCAGCCATTACATCTAAAATCCTATCAATTGCAAACAAAACAAAAATAAATAAATAAACAACACAAGTGAATCAAATTTCTTACACAACCCCAAATATCAAAACATTACACTAAAAAACTTAATAATAAATGCAAAATTCTTCCCCAATAATCAAAACATACATTTGTCAATGCCCTAACAACTCACACCAACGAAACATTTTACCCCATAACACACACCGACCAAAACAAATTGGAAAACAACAAATCTTAGTCCACCCATTAAAATATACATTCAACGAAAGAATACCCTGCCAATTTGTGAATGAAGACAAAGACGAAGGACGACAAACACAACTATCATTTACAATTGGTTTAACAAATATAATTTATTTCAAATTTCAATTACATTACTGTGGTCTACAATACAATAAATGTACATGAGTAACTTCTAAGTCCTAATTATTAAGTCATATTCACGAAGATACTTGGATTTGGATGAATGGCGGAAACAAATCTTGCATAAAACTAACACGTTATTATTCGAAAAACCTAACGCAGCTCCCCACTTATGTCAATATGAATCCCCACTTGTGTGTCCATGTTGGTTCAATAATTTATTTTTTGTTTACACTGCATGAAATGAAGAAACAAATCAACATAAAAAATTACACAATAAAGACATCAAATATGAAAACCCAATCACAGACCAAGTTTATACCAAAAATCTCAAACGCAATACTGTTGTGAAATAATTAAAATTCACAAACACGAATGCCCTAACAATTGCTCAACACAAACAAAGGAAAAAATAAATTGAAAAAAAATTTCAATCGAAATATGAAATCACAGGTGTAGTGATAAACCAACGATGACTCTCGAAAACCCTAAAACATAATCGCTGCTTCTCTTATCACTGCAGTGGCGTTGCAAAATGTTTTTCTATGGGTAAATATGGTGGTTCTGTGGCGATTCTCTTTGTGTTGGTTACAATGTCATTTTCTTCTTAATTTTTCCTTCTCTCTGTGTTGTTACAGTGTCATTTTCTCCTAAAACCCACACGTGCAAGACCAACCCACAAATTTAAAAAAATGAATTTTGAATTAAAAAAATAATTGACACGTAAGATGTGTCAAAATTGTGTCAAATATATATGTTGAAATATCGTTACCGTTTTCTCTCAACCTGACGTGTCACTGCCTTTTTCTATTCTTTTTTTATTTCAAAATGCATATTTGTTATATGTGAAAGGCAAAAGGGTTTTTGCTTTCTATTTATTTATTTTTATTTATAAAAGCACGTTGCTTCTATTTAAATGGCGAAAGGGTTTGGAAGATCATCTACTCTTCAAAGAAAGGTTGAGTGTGAATCTCATTTTGAAGTGCATTCGTCTTCTTAAACTGGTATTCTTCTTCGTCACTTCGCAAACTTGTTAAAGGGGTATTATTGTTGAAAAATGTAGTTTTTATGTTGATACCGTTGTTCTTTCTCTTGAAACCCCTAATGTTTAATGATTTTATCTTGAAGGTTTAATGGTGTGTTGATGTCGTTGAAGCTTGCTACAGTTGAAAGTGTTTTTCTTCTTGGAACCCCTATTTTTAGAAGCTTGTTAAACCCAATGCTTCGTTGTTGTCTGTAAGTTTTGAAATCCCTAAACTTAATGCAAATCTCTTTCTTTGTTTCAAAGTGGGTTATTTATCGTGGTCAAGTATTTTGTGTAGTTATTGAATATTGGGTGGTATGATTGTTAATATTCATTGGTGATTGGTTATGAAGTATGATATCGTTGATGGTGTCGTTGGTAGTTGGGATTTCTTGGTAGTCATTGGTTGTGTTAGAGTTCATGTATATGACTAATTAGGTTGCTTAAGAATTTAGAACTGCGAAGGCATGGCTATCGTTCAACAGCATGGCTGATTTGGACTAAATATCGTTTTTAGTTAAAATGGAGTCAGGGTTATCTGCATTGTTAAAATTTTATAACTATTAATATAATAGTAATGGTGTACTATTTGAACATCATATTTTCTTTTTACTTTAAAATTTTAGTAGGGATGACTTTTGCTGGCTTATGGCGTAAGTTATACAGACAACTTTTTGTGTATTGGTGACTTAAGAAGTGTCAACCCATAGTATAATATTTGTTTCATTTAAATTGACATTATTGAGTGTACTTCATGCAGGTAGGAGGAGACTTTGAAGAGTGGCGGAACCAGGTAGGGGAAGCTCGACATTATCTTTTTTCTCTTCTTATATGTTTGTTGGTGAAGATGAATTGGTGTAATTCTTCCTTCTTTTTGTCATGTGGGTGTACTTCCGCCCCCCATCATGAGCTTGAGACCACTTGTGTAAGAGAATTTTATCTATCCAAGCCACTACTTGTGGGAATTAGGACCTCATAGCTTAAAGTTTTGCTTGGACAGTAGGTTGTTTGACTTCGTAAGTTGTGAAAAAGAAATCACATAATAAATGAAATAATATTTAGTTTGAAGGACAATTTTATTGATATAGAATGCAAGGTTAGGAAAATTTAGTACCCAAGTTAACGAAATCTTTCTTTAGATTTGCATTTTTGAACTTGTTGTTGAAGTTAGAAGCCAATTGACGTATGTAGTAGATGGAGTGAAGATTGTTTGATTCCCAGTCAACTTCTTCTGAGCATAGGACTGACAAAATGTCTTTGCCCTTATTAGTAATAAGGCATAAATTTGGTTGAGGAGTTACATGTTCTCGTAGTAGTTGAAAGAATTTGTCTCACCTTCGACTATTGCAAATGCCAAAGGAAATATGTTTCTCTTTCAATCCTAAGCAATTGCAGTTAGCAAGGTCGCATGGTATCTGCCTGTTAAAAATGTTCCATCTACTTGAAAAACAGGTTTACAATACTTAAAACCTTTAATGCATGGTCCAAATGCCCAGAAGCAAGATTTCATAATGTATCTAGATGTTCCATCCTCACCATCAACATTAACTGGAGGACCGAAAAGTGGAAAATTGTCCCAAGATTAGTGTGCTGGACAGCTTGTAACCATTTGGGAACTTCATTATAGGATTGGTCCCAATCGCCATACTCCATGACAATTGCTTTTGCTTTTGCTATGCATGCTCTTTTGTACGTACCATATATGCATAACAACTTTTAAAGTCTGTGACCAAGCTTTTAATGCGAATGCTTGGGTTTGTCCTAACTAAATAAAAAACAATCGAAGCAATTTGAGTCGAATCCATATTATAGTGATCTTGGGAAATTAATGTTGAGAAACATTTATGTCATCCGTCAATGGACTTGATTTTCCAGTGATGTCTGATTTTGCTATAAGTAGCCCTCAGACGCCATTGACATGCATTGTTGTAACGGATGCATCGTGCCACGTAAAGATGGGGTTTTGATTCGACAACATTGAAGTTGTATCCATTGGTGATGTGATAGTGTTTTATTGCAGATAAATGTAATTATATAATAAAATTATGTAATTTTGGGGCTTCATGTACTTTGATTTTATGGTATTTAAACTTTACCACTTTATACCTACATTTGCAATGTAATATTTTTTTTTCTCGTATCACTCAATTATTGATCAATGATGGTTATAAATAGCAACCCCGTGCACTTTATCAATTGTACAAATTCAACTCTCAAATATTTAATTGATCTCATTCCATCTCCTTTGCCCTTCCTTCTTCATTCAAAAGCCATACATGGATAATTTCTCCATTCAAATGTTTGGCATCACTGAATCTCAAGATTTCACAAATCTTACATCGCAGCCTTATTTGCAAACGACGAAATGAAACTTTGTGAGGATAGGGTGAAGTTCATATGTGAGAGTCCTAAAATATTTTTTGCATTCCACACAACTACACATACAACGTGCTAAAACAAAAATTTGGTGCAACCATTTCATGCCCCTCAAAGACATCCATAAACAACCTTTACTTCAGACGACCCACCATCACTTTTGAAGGACATATTATGTATGACACATTTGAATTGAAGACAGATGAAGATGTTTTCCAAATGTTGGAATGTAAGTCTTTTTTCCCTTTAAACACAATGATTGAGTTGTATATGACGATTACAAGATCAGTTGAAGAAATTCTTTCTCTTTTAACTCGAAACACCCATCCTCATCCTCAAACTCCATCCCAACTTCACCAACAATTATTTATTATGGTGGACCTTTCAGAATCCATATGGTTTCGGTCTTAAGTTCAATTCGGATGCCCAAAAAACCTTTTCCATCAGACATGATTGCACCTACAAATAATTACTACAAACCATAAAAGAATTAGTGGAGTGTGGTGACTACAAAATTGTCAAAGAAATTGACTATCGTTGCCTTGCAACAATACGCAACAACCAACTGGTGCATGCTACCGCGGAAATCAAATGTAACTTTGATGTATCATAGATGATCAGTCACTAGAATCACGTTCAAAGTCTAGACCAATCTGTGAAACGTCCCCGTATTTCTTCCTATATTGAGCTTTTCATCCAAACTAGAGATATTAGACCCCCAACACCTGTCGAAGAATATGAAGATATCAATTCTGGATTGTATGTGGATGAGTGCGGGAATACAAAATATAGATGGTTGTTGTAATTGATTTTGTTTATTTTCTTTGGTTGTGATGTCAACAAATGTGGAAGTTCTTAATAATTTTATTTTTATTTAATTAGTGGAATGTCTTCAAATTTTTTAGTGCTCTAACACTTGCCACTCTGACTAATGAATTCAATTAACCCTCAATGGACTTGATTAAGGGACCCTTTCAATGGAGTAAAAATCATTGGAAAAAGAAGATTTAATAATGTAATCGATTACAAGGTACTGGTAATCGATTACAAGGTACTGGTAATCGATTAATAGTAGGTTTATTCTAGAAAAATTAGTCTATAATCGACTACATCCACTTGGTAATCGATTACTACATTAATTTTTTTTAATTTTTTAAATACCT
>Ga0214544_1010791_pt1 | contig 13165 bp, 5 predicted proteins | sample CNSS3metaG_FD_160074 | JGI IMG/M metagenome (GOLD analysis project Ga0214544, IMG submission 160074) | Root nodule microbial communities from cowpea collected in UCLA plant growth center, Los Angeles, California, USA - CNSS3 | ecosystem: Host-associated > Plants > Roots > Nodule | place: USA...
CGGCAAGCCGGTCGCATGATGGTGCGGTGGCGTGGTGATGCGACGGTGAAGGTGGTGTGTCGGTGGGCAATGACCCGTGCGGACGTTGATAGGGAGAGAGGGAAGGGGCTTGCCTCTTGTTTTTTTCAGCAGCTAGGGTTTAGGTCAATTGGTTTCACTTGCCACATCTGACTTTTTTGTTTTTGCGCCTTGCACCCCCATAGTTTCCCCTTGCACCAACCATTATTTCGTTTTGGGCTAGAATGCTGATTACGTTCTGCACCCCCTATTTGGATTGTGTTAATTGTTTTTCACACCCTCTTTACTTTAGGAACTCCTTCGTGTACTCCCGTTCTGCACCTTCATCTTGTGTTTGCCTAGCACCCCCCTTATTTACTGCACGCACCCCACCTGTTACTTCATACACCTCCCACGTGTGATATTCATGCACCCATATCTTTGTCTATTGTTTTTGGGCTTGTTGTTGTATTTACTTTGTGCACCCTCACTAATCACTCATGTACCCCATATTTTATTTTCCACTTTTATTTCTTCTTAAATATTTTCATCCTTTTATTTATTTTATTATTACAAAAAAAAAACAAAAACAAATATATTTGAAAATTATCAAAATTGCAAAAAAATATATAATAATGAAAAATCAAAAAATAAAAAATAAAATGTTCTCTTTCATTCCAATGTGTCTGTCCGGTCGCTCGCACCGCGTGACGCTTTTTTCTTCTAAACATACCAAAAATAATTTTCTTTCCCTTCTACTGTCTGTCCGACCGCTCGCGTCGTGTGACACCTATTTTCAAATAATTCGAAAATGCCAAAAAAATATAAAATTTCAAAACATAAAAAACATCAATATTTGCAAACAAACAAGCTTTTAAGAACTACGTAACCCTGATTTCTCATTTTGAATGAGAATACGTAGGACCAAGGTCAATCCTTGTCGGGCCCAAAAATAAAAAAAAATATTTGTTTCTTTTTAGCATCTTTGTCTTATTATTTTTGGGGAAAATTAACATTTTGAAAATCACATCGTCTTTGCATTTTTTTAATTAAAGGTACCGTCTTTGTGCGGGCGCTGTAGGGTGCTAACACCTTCCTTACGCGTAATCGACTCCCGGATTCAATATTTGTTTTTTTTTTTTTTGCAGACTTGTCTTATCTTTATGGTTTTCCATAGTTTTCCAAAATAACTATGGTGGCGACTCCAAATCTCTTTTTTCAAACCTGTTTTCTTTTTTGGTTCGTCGTCCCGTCGTGATTCCGGTTGCGACAATAATGTCGTCAACATACACGTTGATTGTGCAAATGAGAAGTTATTTGAATACTTTTTCCATCAATCATTAGTATATTACACCTACACTTTTAAGGTTGAAATGCATGACCTTGTAACAATAGTTTGCTTTTTTATCATGAATGTTGTCTTTTCTTCATTGAGAAAGTAGATGATGATCTAATTGTACCAAAGTATGTGTCTAGGAAGTGTTGGATCTCATACCATATTGTATTGTCAACTTGCCAAATCCAGAGCATTCTTAGTTGAAATTTATATAATTGGTGCATATTTTTCACTTACCATTGTTCTTTTTCACCATAACTACATTAGCAAGCCATGTGGTATATGTGATTTCCTAGATGAAATTAGTTTTCAGTAATTTGTTAACCTCTTGATCAATTGTGTGATGTTCTTCCTTAAGTGTCCTCTTTCTTTGAGCTTCAAGTCTTTCATGAGGAAGAATAACAAATTTATGACACATGAAGTTTGGGTCAATGTCTAGCATATGGTTACAATGACTATAACTAGATTATCTTGGTGGGACAATAACCACTGCATTCATGCTTCTCGTAGAGTTCAAACTTCCACCATTGATGAATCCATCAACTATGTTATTGATGACCTCTTTAACCACACCAAGATTTTACTAATTACGATAATCATGTTGGTTCTACTCTTTGTTAGATGTTTGGTTTAGTTGTCGTCTTACTGGTTTCCATGAGTTCTACCTCGAAATCCACAACAATGCCCCTTGCCACATCCTACTCTTCCATCTCCTTTTCCTTGGCCTCTTTTAACATTTTTTTTTTTGTGGAAAGTGAGCAAGAGCTCTATCATACATGAAATATAAGATGATATTAGACCTTATAACACTATAATGTTATGTGGCCGACATTTTGGTAGTATCTGATCTCTTGGTCTAGTTGCCAACATGGGAGAAGGAAGAGTTGGCAAGACTGGTAATAGCTCAAGGTTGAACACTTTCTACATGGTATCTTGAGTTATGTTGATGAGAGTGTAAATTTTGTATCTTCTAGTATGTCAATGCTTCAATGCCACTAAGAAAGATGTGGTGGCACTTGAAAAGGATGGTTGGATGTTATTCCTTAACCACTATTTCATTTTGAGGTTCTCTTTTATAGCCATGTGTCTTATTGCTTGTTAATAGAGTTTGGCCACATCTTTTGATGAGCTGACAAACAAACTATTTAAGAAAGGACCTCGATGTGAGCCTGTCAACATTGTGTGCATGGTAATGACTAAATTGAGGTTGAGAATGGTGAGTGATAACGCTGTTGTTGATGCGATCAAATTAATACTACTAAACTATAGCAACTTCTGTATTGCTAAGATAGTAGTCAAGAAAATAGAAAGGATAAAGTAACCCTAAGTCGTCTCCCAACGAACACGTAATTGATTTCTAACAAATTAGTTCTTATAAAAACTATACAAAAGAGTTAATCAAATGAAACAAGGAATAAAGAAATAAAATTTGAAAAAGATAAAAAAAATAAAAAGATAAAAAACAATGATAAAGAAAAATAGATTAAAAACAATGATAAAAAATTGTGATTTCTTTTTGAGAAAATTATGAAAGTATTAACTTTTTACTTAGTAAAACTTTTAAACAATATGTCTCTTAATAAATCCACCAAAAATATTTCACTGCTTTCAATAAAACATATTTACATTAGATTTTGGAGTTTGATTCAGAAACTAGGATGATCATAATTTTGGGAAAATAAAAGTCATGTTGATATGAGTGAATTGTTTGTGTGATTTGCTAATTGAGTTGATTTGAGAATTTCTTGATTAGATCTTTTGTGAAAGAGTTTTGACCTTGTGAGTCTTAAGCCTTAATGTAAAGGATGGACCACCATGTGCCATTCTTATTTTTCTTAAGTGATTTACTCATGCTTGTTTATACTCAAATATTTAGCTTGATTCTTTTGTTTTGCAACTTAGGTGAATATGCATGATTTGATATGACTGAGGCATTTTTTATTTCTAGCTACTTGGCCAAATAAGTCCACCTTGATATTAATCTATTGGTAGCCCATTTGAGCTTTACACCTTTTTTTTTCTTGTTTTAAGCTCATTGTAAACCCTTAAAAAGAAAAAGACCATGTTTTTCCTTACCTTAGGAAGAAAGAAAGAAGCTAGTGGATTATGTTAGGGTTGGTTGAGGAATAAAGTGTGTGGGTGAGTACCTCACCCACAAATTAATAAAAATGGCAAAACAAAAAATTGTTGATGAAAAAATGTTGAAATAATTGCTTTCTAAAGAGAGAGAGAGAGAGCAACAAGCAATAAACGAAAAAGAGTTGTTTTTGAAATTATGCTCCATTATTCTTCCTACATTACTATTTCAAAAACCCAAAAATCCTAAAAAATTTTCCTACCTTTACCTTGGCCCCATTATAACTTGTAAAAAGTCCTCATGATCTTTGAATGCATTTTTCTGAAAGTTTGTGAATATTATGATTGTTTACTTGCATGAGTATTTTGAGTGAAAACACAAGCCAAAACACTTGAGCGAATTTTGGTGAGAAAATACACATTTAACTTGAGTGCTTTCTTTCATAATTGATTGTCTTGTGAATTCAAAAGATTAACTCATATGTGAAAAATAGAATCTTTTCGTTTGTTTATGCATGGTAACTTGATTTCTAAAATATTAATTTGTCTCAAGTAAGGTTTATTCCTTTGATCCAGTGTTGACATGAAGTAAAATACCTTAGAATAACGTTTTGAAAATGCTCAATTTTGCCCAGGAGTGCAAAAAGATAAGTGTGTGGTTATGATGAGTGCATATTTTTGCTCTCATTTAATGTTTAATTATGGGTATTTAATTGAATTTGTGTGCTTAAAGATTGATTTAATTGGGATTTCCTATAATTGTGTTTGTTGAGCATGAGATACAAAAACATGTTAAAAATAGCTTTTTAGTTGCCTAAATGTTCTTTGGATATTTGAGGTGTGTTAGTGCAGCAGCAACTAAGTTGAGCTCATGGAGGTGTGGAAATAAATTGTTTAAAGCTTCATGACACCTTAAAGTTAAATCCAAGAATAAGAAATTAGCAAAATCACAAAAATTCAAGCCAAGCATTGCATGAAGATGACAAGAAAAGCTTGAACACGTGAAGAAGTTTGGCTAAACCAAGAAGAGAGCAACAAAAAAATTGGACCTTGCGATTTTTTTTAACTTTATGATAGAAGATAATTTGGGAAAAATATATCTTTAGATATTTTATTTGATATTTTTAAATAATTATCTTATTTAATTATATCATAAAATATTAAAAGATAATAACTACCAAATTATTTTAAATATGACAAGATCTTCTTGAATCTTTTTAGATCCACAACAAATAAATATATCTTGAAGATATTAGATTATTTAGAAGATAATTTGAGGAGATTGCAAAGGTTTGATTTGGAAAATTAATACAAATACTAATTGGTGATAATTTATCTTATATCTTTAATTAATTAATTAATTATATTATATTAGATATTGATATTATCAACTAACTATATTTGTCAAATAGTCTTTATCTCTCCAAATATTTTTAAAATAACTATAAAGATAAATAATATTTATCTTTATTTTAAAATATATTTGAGAGGTTTTAGCAACCGAAAAACCCAGTCCAAGTCCTAAAGAGACTAAGGGAGAAAGAGAAAAGACAAGCTCGACACTTCAAAAATTAGGCCCCCCTAAGGCTTCCTAAATTTTGAAGTGTCGAGCTTGTTTCTCTTCTACTCCCTTGATCTCTTTATATAGGACTTGGATTGGGTTTTTTTGTTGCTAAAATCTCTCAAATATCTTTTAAAATAAAGATAACGATAAATATTTAAAAATATTTGGAGAGATATAAACTATTTGACAAATATAGTTGGTTGATAATATCAATATCTAATATAATTAAATTAATTAATTAATTAAAGATATATGATAAATTATCACCAATTAATATTTGTATTAATTTTCCAAATCAACCCTTTGCAATCTCTTTAAATTATCTTCTAAATAATCCAATATCTTCAAGATATGTTTTTTTGTTGTGGAACTAAAAAGATTCAAGAAGATCTTGTCATATTTAAAAAGATTTGGTAGTTATTATCTTTTAATATTTTATGATATAATTAAATAAGATAATTATTTAAAAATATCAAATAAAATATCTAAAGATATATTTTTTCCAAATTATCTTCTATCATAAAGATAAAGAAAACCGCAAGGTCCAATTTTTGTGTTGCTCTCTCCTTGGTTTATCCAAACTTCTTCACTTTTTCAAGCTTTTCTTACCGTCTTCATGCAATGCTTGGCTTGGATTTTTGTGATTTTGATAATTTCTTATTCTTGGATTTATCTTTAAGGTGTCATAAAGCTTTAAGCAATTTATTTTCACACCTCCATGAGCTCAACTTAGCTGCAGCTGTATTAACACACCTCAAAATATCCAAAGAACATTTATGCAACTAAAAAGCTATTTTTAACATGTTTTTGTATCTCATGCTCAATAAACCCAATTATATGAAATCCAAATTAAATCAATCTTTAAGCACACAAATTCAATTAAATACTCAGACTTAAACATTAAATGAGTGCAAAAATACGCACTCATCATAACCACACACTTATCCTTTTGCACTGCTGGGCAAAATTTAGCACTTGAGACAAATCAATATTCTAGAAATCAAGTTACCATGCATAAACAAATGGAAAGATTCTATTTTTCACACATGAGTTAATCTTTTGAATTCACAAGACAATCAATTATGAAAGAAAGCACTCAAGTTAAATGTGTATTTTCTCACCAAAATTCGCTAAGTGTTTTGGCTTATGTTTTCACTCCATACTCATGCAAGTAAAAACTCATAATACTTAACAAGACTCTAATATTCACAAACTTTCAGAAAACATGCATTCAAAGATCATGAGGACTTTTTACAGGTTATAATGGGGCTAAGGCAAAGGTAGAAAAAATTTTAGGATTTTTGGGTTTTTGAAATAGTAATGTAGAAAGAATAATGGAGCATAATTTTAAAAATAACTCTTTTTCGTTTGTTGCTCTTTTTGACAAAAGAAGATGTCAGTGATAAAAAAACAAAAAACGAAAAATAAGAACTAAAATGATAAAAATTCTAACCGTGTTCCCCGACAACGGCGTCAAATTTGATAATGATGTCGTTGACGCGATCAAATTAATACTACTAAACTATAACAACTTCAGTATTGCTAAGATAGTAGTTAAGGAAATAGAAAGGGTAAAGTTAACCGTAAGTCGTCTCCCAACGAACACAGAATTGATTTTTAACAAGTTAGTTCTTATAAAATCTATACAAAACGGTTAGTCAAATAAAATAGTATTTGAAAGAAAGAAATAAAAATGGAAAAAGATAAAATAAGATAAAAATAATAATAAAGAAAATAAGATTGATTCCATTGTTGGTTTCAAAATAGATCCATCATTGGTTATCTAAAGATTAGTGTTCAATTAATTATTGTTGTAGATTTGCAAATTAATCAATGTAAATTCTCAATTAATTTGTTGGCGTTCTCACTATTAACCAAAGTAAATTCTCAATCAAAATCAAAAGTAAATTTAACCAAAGTACATTCTCAATTAAATATTACTATCCTTAATCATGTCCATTCTTTTACCTCTAAAATCAAGCAAAAACTAATTAACCAAAGTACATTCTTGATTAATTCTGGTTAAAATTTTCACCTCTAATCAAAGTACATTCTCAATCATTAGTAAAAACCCATTCAATCACAAGAAAGTTTCTAAATTTAATCAAAGTAAATTCTCAATTAAAATTAAAAACCTTTGAACTCATATGATTGACATGCATATAGATTAAAACATCTCACTAATTAACTATGATGTAAAAATCATTACTTTTCACGTGATTCAAAGATAAAAGACATAGATGAATTAAAACCTCAACAATAATAAAAAGAACAAAGAAATTATTTCATTCTAACCTCAGAATCCATAGCGAAATTACAATGGAATCAACCCAAGAAGTTCAGCACTCCATGAAATACAAAATAAAATAAAAATAGAAGAAGGAGAGAAAAAGAAATTAGGCCCCCCTAACGGTTCCTAAATTTTGAAGTGTCGATCTTGTTTCTGTTCTACTCCCTTGGTCTCTTTATATAGGACTTGGATTGGGCTTTTTTGTTGCTAAAATCTCTCAAATATCTTTTAAAATAAAGATAAAGATAAATATTTAAAAATATTTGGAGAGATATAGACTATTTGACAAATATAGTTGGTTGATAATATCAATATCTAATATAATTAAATTAATTAATTACTTAAAGATATATGATAAATTATCACCAATTAGTATTTGTATTAATTTTCCAAATTAACCCTTTGCAATCTCCTTAAATTATCTTCTAAATAATCCAATATCTTCAAGATATATTTGTTTGTTGTGGAACTAAAAAGATTCAAGAAGATATTCTCATATTTAAAAAGATTTGGTAGTTATTATCTTTTAATATTTTATGATATAATTAAATAAGATAATTATTTAAAAATATCAAATAAAATATCTAAAAATATATTTTTTCCAAATTATCTTCTATCATAAAGATAAAGAAAACCGCAAGGTCCAATTTTTTTGTTGCTCTCTTCTTGGTTTAGCCAAACTTCACTTTTCAAACTTTTCTTGCCATCTTCATGCAATGCTTGGCTTGGATTTTTGTGATTTTGATAATTTCTTATTCTTGGATTTATCTTTAAGTTGTCATGAAGCTTTAAGCAATTTATTTCCACACCTCCATGAGCTCAACTTAGTTGCAACTGCACTAACACACCTTAAAATATCCAAAGAACATTTATGCAACTAAAAAGTTATTTTTAACATGTTTTTGTATCTCATGCTCAATAAACCCAATTAAATCAATCTTTAAGCACACAAATTCAATTAAATACCCAGAATCAAACATTAAATGAGGGTAAAAAATACGCATTCATTAGTGAGCAATGCTTTGGAAAAACAATCCATGTCTAGTGAAAGTGACAATTTTTCTTATTGATTTAACTTGTACGATACACTGAGTTAGTCACCATGGTTGGTTAATTGCAAATCTTTTTGTAAATTTAGTATAGAATGTAACACCTGTGAAAATTAATTAATTAAATAATTAATTAATTAATAAATGCGGGTAGTTGGAGCCTTTATGACATTAAATGTTAATGGGTGTGACGTGGAAAAGTACTAGCTCAAGTGGTTGAGAGTACTTAATTATGTGAGATGACTTGGGTTTAAGTCCTAGGTATGCCATTATATGTTGTTTGATTATTTAAATTTTAATATTATGCATGATCATGTTGTGTGATAATAAGATTATAGAATTATATGAATTGTCATGAAACATGATTGGTTGAATTGGTTGTGCATTTGAATGGTGACTGAGTGGTCAAGGGTTTAAATCTTGGTTGCTCCAATTTAATTCTCTTTTTGCTAAAATAGGGTACGACATGAATATGAAAAGGTGGAAAGAACCCTAGCATAAGGGGGTAGCTAGAGGGCTAAAAAACAACTAATAAAGGCCTTGAATAACAATTAACTTACTTTAAAAGGCAAGTTTTGAGTGAGGATAGGGGTTTTGGGAAATTTTTTTTTGAGGGCTTTGCAAAGGATGCAAAAATTGAGAGTGAGTTGAGAGGATTGTGGCAATTGAGAGCGTAGGGAAGGGAAGGTGTTAGGCTGCCTAGTCATCAATGAGGGATTTTCAACATTCTGTGTTTTTCTAAGCAAAGGAAAAGTTCAGGTTAGGGGAGCTGAACCTAATTTTCGTATTGTTATTTTAGGTGTATAAATTTGATAATTGTATGGTATGAAATTAGTGTTATATGCAATCTGAGTTTGAGGTTGGGGTGCTTTGATATTGTTGCTTGAAAGTCCTACCAATTGTATGGGTATGAGGGACTCATGCACTATTCACGTGGTTTATGATTCTAAACTGGATTTTTGGGACTATATTGGGTCTCTACTTTTATTAATTGCATTCTGTGAGATAAGAATTTCGTGTGGCATGTGCTGTGATTCAGAATCTGGTTGGTTGATATTGTGTGCAATGACATGCTATGCATTCTTATGATTAGAGTGAGGGTTTTGGGTATTGAATGGTTATAATTGATTAAACGTTGGGTTTTGGTAGTTCCATTGGATGTAAATATGTATACTGATAGGTTGATTGTTGATAGGGAATGCTTGGTATTGTGTCTATTGAGTTTTGGGTATGGTTTTGGTTGTTTTCGTGATTGAACAGTGAGCGAATCCTTCTTTCCTAGGCGAGAGTTGCAGGACTTCATTCAGGGTTTAGGATCGAGCAATTCGCTCAGGCGACTAAGGTTGGAGTTGAGCAAAACGCAGTCTTGCTCAGGCGAGAGTGGCTCGCCTAAGCGAGTCCAGTGAGGAAGCCTGTACCATTTTGAGCACGACTTCTCGTCCAGACGAGAAGTTTTGAGTTCTGAGCGATGGATACTCTCCCCTAGGCGAGAGTGGCTCACCTAAGCGAGTTCACGAAGTGGTATGACGCAGATTCTAAGTTTAATTCTCGTTCAGGCGAGGGCTGGGTGTTTTGGGCGCAAGTATGATTCGCTCAAGCGAGAAGAGCTCGCCTAAGCGAGATGTGATGGTGAAGTCACTATTGAACACTCGCACATGTGAGGTGGGGTGGCTTAAGCGAGGCTAATGGGCTAGCCTGGGCGAATAGCTCTAGCTTAAGCGAGTATACTACGAGTTTCATGTTTGTGGGTGATGTATGGACTGTTTGATTGTGAGTTTCTAAAGTATAGGAATTATATGCTTGTAATTGTGGTGTTTGGACTAAGTCCAATAGGGGTCTGGGATGTGCTTGATGGTTGGACGCAAGATGGGCATGGAACTGGGTAGTTCCCGTCGGCTGCTAAGTGGCAAGGAGTCCTTAGTATGGTGATTACATGCATCGGACGCACGATGGGCAAGGAACTGTTATGTTCCTATCAGCTACTATTGGGCAAGGAGTCCATAGTATGGTGATTGCGTGCGTGCCATGGTCCAAGCGAGGGAGGCTTGGATGTTTACTACAGACGAGGAGTCTGTAGAGCAGGACTATGAGTAGGATAGGCTCGTAGGGTTGGACCACGAATGGGTTAGTTTCGTGGGAGCACAATGAAGTCCCAAGACCTAGTTCATGCATATGACTCATGAAGGACTATGAGATCATGGATGGTTAATTTGAAAATAATGAAATACTTTAGTAATGTTAGCTTCTTTGGGATGGATGACATATTTATTATATGTATTTATATATTTGTGCATAGCTCACCCTATCTGTGTGTGTGTGGCGATGATTGGATAACTTGTTATCCGGGAGTAGATGATTTGACAGGTGAGTCAGGAAATGCTTAGAGGCGGAGTGCAGGGGCTGCTTGAGGCTTTTGAAAGGACTTTCTTTTAAAGAATTTTGATGTAATTTTTAATTATGTGCTTTGGTAGATTTTGTAATAAAGAAATTTCGAATATTTGAACTATGTTATGGTTAAAGTTTCGCTTTAAATTTTCCCGCCTTTTGGGAATATGCGATTATAAAATGAGGTTTTATTAATATTATCGTGTTTTAATTTATTTTATTTATTCATTTATAATTGCTTAAAAGTAATATTCCTTAGGGATGTTACATAGAATGTCTCGAATGAATCTATCAATTATCATTATAGTGTGTAATATCACTATAGAGTTGCCCCTATTAGCATGGTTAGGAAGATTATGTACAATATATCGAGGTTGTCATGTAATTGATTTTCATGAATAATATAGGCCTTTGAAAGTGTATCTTGATAATTGAAGTTGTACTTTTTGATGTCATGGCACTTTCACTTGAATGGAAGGCTAATGACCGTGACCTCATGTGTAAAAGGATAATGCATGTCAATGCTTTTATTTGTTGAGACTACTCTCAATTGTTCGTTATGTTGAACGAGCATTTGTGAGAGTTGTTTGGTATGGTCAATAGTTTGGTTTTGGGTGAGTCTTTTCTCGAATTCAAGAATTTAAACATTTTCTCAATTTCTTAAAGGTTGTGAGTTCAATTATCATTCTTAGTGTTTCATGTATGTTGATCATGAACATGGTCTAACTAGTCACACAAGCCTTATAATTAGTTTTGTTGAACCTCCAAATCTTAGCGAGTTGTGCCCTAATTAGATTACTTTCCTTAATTTGTTGTAGTTGTATATTTGTGATTTTGTTTCCTTGTTATTTTGGAAATGTTTTCTTTATGTGCTTTAAGGTTATTCACTATTGAAGGGTTCAACTCAACAATTAGTGAATACAATATGACAATTTAGACTTCAATTAAAACCATAAAATGAATGGTTTGAAAAAAATTTTTACCGAAACCCTACGACGGACACCAAATATTCTTATAAAAAATAAGCTTCATTTGGACCAGGTGTGTGAAAAATGAAATTTACTTTTTGAGTTTGTGAAATCTTACTGATAAACACAAATTAAGTTGTTGAAGATTCGAAAAAAGTTTGATTGTAAAAAATTTATCCTACATGTAAGTCAATAAAGGCTTAATATAATAACAACGAATAAATATAGAGTTAAATAAATACTTCCTTGAATATTGATATATATTTATAGACTTTTGTGTCTCAATAATTTAAGAAAGATGAATAATAAAAAATACATACCATTTATGAAGTTTACTAAGAATTTATAGTTTCTACAATTTTAAGTTTCCTAATCTAGGAGATATTCATATTTTAGAATTTATATAGACTATTATAGATATTGAAACATAATATTCTTTGTTCCTTATCTATTGAATCAACACTAATTACTTTTTAGATCAATGGTTGAGGGTCACTTAACAAACATATATGATCTTGGCGTGGAATTGAACCATCAATTGCAATAAAAAGGATTTGCACAAGAGCTGGATAGCAATGTTGCATTCAAGCGCTTGTTTGTAACATAACTAAGATGGAAATAAAATAAACATGAAAAGTTGAATACAAAGAAAACCAAACCAAAATCATATTGATCAAATCTTCGTGAAAAAATTATGAAAGAAAATTTTTACATCCCATGTAAAGTGATCATGATATAAAAAAGTGGGATGTAAAACATTTTAGAAAATGACATTCGTAGAATATTTTAACAAACAATATATTCTATTTTGATATTAAAATGTGCATTGTTGTCAGAAAAAAGTGTAGACTTTTCAAGGTGGAAAATGCAGTTTGGCTAACAAGTCGAGTTGTGACTCTGATAATTGATTGTCAAGTTTGTTGAAGACGATGGAAGATTCACTTGTAAAAAATTCTCTAATGTATAAGTTAATAAGAACAAATGCAATTATAAGTATATAAGTGAGTATGAGAATTGATCTTAACAATATTATCTAAATGCACTTAAGGTTGAAACATTAACGCCTTCTATGACAATGAAAATGATGTCCCAAACACAAACACTTGTTTTAGTATTTTCAATAGCTCTACATCGTTTAGGAATTGAGGCAAAGGGTATAGAGATTCCTCCTTCAATCTTCAAGAATCCAAGCAACTAGTTTTATGTTCTCGATCCTTATTCAAGGAGCCCAAATGCCTATAAATACACTAATTTATTAGAAAGTACCCACTCAACTATTTTTACTCAGTTCTATACAATTATTCTATAGATAATCTCTTCTCAATTTTTACAACAACTCGACAATAAATCATTAAAATGATCAAATCGACTCTTAATTACCACTCTTTCCACTTTAGATAAATTACATTTTCATTGGGTAAAAATACTTTGGTTTCTAACTTAATTGTGATCATGAATGATTTCACAAATTTTAGAAAAAAAAAATCCACTCTAAGGATA
>Ga0214544_1010796_pt1 | contig 13156 bp, 5 predicted proteins | sample CNSS3metaG_FD_160074 | JGI IMG/M metagenome (GOLD analysis project Ga0214544, IMG submission 160074) | Root nodule microbial communities from cowpea collected in UCLA plant growth center, Los Angeles, California, USA - CNSS3 | ecosystem: Host-associated > Plants > Roots > Nodule | place: USA...
GACTCAAGTGATTCTATTTACTTAACACTTAGACAATTGTGTGATCTTTGAAACCTCTTACAAGTGTATCTTGGCAAGGATTGGCCTTGGTATTTAAGAAGTCTTAAAGACTCACCTCGCCTAACCTAGAGGTCCACTTGTGATTGATTTCCTCTACTACACTTTGTTCAAGTTGCATAAGTTCATTCAATCACCATGAGTACATATTCTACATATAGTCCTAGGTTGCATAAGCATGGTAGTGATGAGTTGCATCATACATTTCATAGTGACATTCCATTCTTTGGGGAGGATATAGGACCAATATCATTTAGAGATTGGATGTGGGATACAGAGAAATTGGTGCAACCATTGTTTAGTAAATATAGTCAATTTGACATTCTTAGGCATGTTACTTCTAGGTTTATAGGACGTGCATCCGAGTGGTGGCAAGAGAGGCAGTATAGAGTGAAAAAGGGGAGAAAATCATGCATTAACACATTTTCTGAATTAAAAACATGCACGTGGAAACATTTCATTTCCTCTTCATTTAGGATCACTAAAGAGCAACAGTCTAGGATAGAAGACTTCATTGACATAGGTGATGCATTTATCCAAAATCTTGCTAAGTTTTCTAGACTCGAAAAATATTTTAAGAAAAATTTGGATTTGCTCTTGAGTGAACAAAGAGAAAGAGAAAAACAAAAGAGAGCACGAGAGAAGCTTGAAAGGTTTCGCGAGTTTGATATGCGCAGAGAAAAAAAAAGAGCTTGATAAGCTTCGTGCTAAAAGAGAACAAGAGGAAAAAGAAAGAAAAAAGTTTGAGGATAAAGAGAGAGTAAGACAAGAGGAAGAATTAAAAAGAAAAGAGGAAGAGTTAAAAAGAAAAGAAGACAATATTAAGAGGAAAGAAACAAAGGAACTATTGTCTAGGGCAGTAATGATACAACATCCTTGCATAAACCTCAAGATCAAGATTCCAAAGGGAATGATTCCATCTTTACACTCTACCTTATCTTCCATTAATTCTTTTGTCTTGGTTCTTTCCAAAATTGTTTTTCCACCTTCATTCATTATTTCAAACTCCTCAAAGGATTTTTCAAAACCAAACTTTGACATAGAGTTACCTTTTAGGTTTCAATTAAGTCAAAGTGAAAATCGCAATTTTTGTGAAATGGGCCGACTCTCACATTTTTCCAAACTTAGTTCCCGTGGTGATGGTCCATTCAAAATAATCAAAAAGATCAATGATAATGCTTATCAATTAGATCGTCTTGCTAAATATGGTGTGCATCCAACTTTAAACATTACTTACTTAGTTCCTTTTACAAGTATTATGGATGATGAGGATGACCACCAGGATTTGAGGGCAAATCCTCTGCAATGGGGAGGGGATGATGTGACCCCACAAAGCCCAATTGCACCTTCAGGCCCAAGCCCAAGCCCAAGCCCATTAAAAGGCCCAATAACAAGAAATATGATGAAGAAGATTCAAATGGGCCTCCCAATAGATGGACAAAAATCTAATGGACTTGTCACATTATTTTCATGGGCCAAAGAAATCAACAAGACTTGAAGAAGTGCATCAAAGCCCAGTAGACTAGATTTTAAATTGGGCCAATATTTGGGCTTTGCTTTCAATAATGGTGTAAGGCATAAAAATAGGTGTTACATGTATAAATGGGTTCGGCCCACTAAGAGTCTCCCTTAGGCCATGACTTCCTCATGGATCATGCATCCCATGGAGCCAAGTCCACACTCTACCCATGTGCCTCCTTCATCCAAGGGCTAAAAAAGTGTCTTATTTTCCAAGTCTTCATCCAAAGGCTAGGAAGATGTCTCCTTCTCCAAGCCACCATCCAAGGGTGATGATTAAAGCTTCTCCTCCAAGCTTGATCTAAGGGCCAAGAATTAGCCTAGCTTTTAGGCTCACATATAAAAGCCAAAAGTAGACCATTTGTACATTTTACTCTTGAAATTTATTGCAATAGATGCAATTTGAGTTGAGAGCACACCTCCCTCATATCACCTCTTTCACCTTCCATTGCTTGCAAGTGCCTTCCAACTTGCCTCTATTCCTTCATCCATTTCCGCTGCCCATAGAGCTCTTCATGCACTTTTGGAGCTCCATCAGGCCTTGTGGGCTTTTTGGCCCTGTGGGCTTTTTCAATGAGGGGCATTTTGGTCCTATGGGCTTTTCTAGCCACAACCCACGTGGGACAGGGCCAAACCATGAGAAGTGGGCCAATTTGACAGGTTTAGTTGAAATTTCATATTGCATAGCTAAAAGGCCATTTTGATTACTACATGTATCATAGGGGTCGAACAGGCCGCCAACCCAAATAAACCATAAGGAAGACAACTAGATACATAACGACATAACAAGTAATATCGATAAATAAAGCAAGACGTTAGTTATATCCCACATACACGTAAGGTCATTTATATAGCGGCATAATCATTCATCTATCTAAAACCATCTGCCAAAAGATATAATTGGTCGGATACATCTGTCGATGACAAGTACGCAAATAGGGAAATCAATATGCCGGTATGTTGGCAAACCTCCTTTAACTTAGACAAAAACAGAGTAAGACTTAATGAAACATGTTCAAAGAGGATTGGGCTTGCACCACAAGCCCATTTGAGTTTGGTCAGGCCCAATAAAGTCTGTTTAAGGACAATCAAACTTGGTCAAAGCCCAAAACCTTGGCCCATAATTAGCCAGTAAAAGTATCATAAGAGTAATTAATTCTCTATAAATAAGGGCGGACCCATGTAATTAAAGGTATGCAATTCATTAGCATTGTAATGAGTTTTGACTTTGAGAGCTTTTTGCTTACTTGATCGCTGAAATTCTTTCTGCAAGTACACCCTGTATGTCCCACAGAGTACCCAGCAACAAGGACATAACAAGTAAGACCGTGGAGTACCCAACCAATAAGTTCAAAGATTATGGTAAGATAAGATTTCAGTCTCATAATAACTTAATATTGTCCATGCATGGACATTACCCATTGTGAAAAATTACCAACAAATTTGACAGAAGAGTATGAATTACCAATTGTTCCCCAAAAGTCTTAGTAGTTGTTTTGGGTTAAAGTGGCGAGCATTCTCCTACATAATTTGTCCGTCTTCACTTCGTGATTTTCCCAGTGTCAAGGTATCCTGTTCGTTCAAGACCGAGCGATTGTACTTGTTAAAGATACTTTGACACTTAAGTAAGTTCAATATCAAATGGTTAAATGAATTAAATTAGTATCAAATGTGTATTAAATGTACCAACAAACATACCTTTGACCTTTATTTATTGTGTTCTTCAATTGGCTTTGATTAGGAGCAGCCTTGTAACGTTCCTATTTCTCCTAATCATGTTTAGGGTCTTATTTAACATAATTCGTTAACTTAATTAGGTAACCTTGGTTTGAGATCAGTCGGGAAGGACAATTGCTAAGATGGTAATCTAAAGGATGGTTGAAGTGTATGATCGTACTGTTACCATACATAATTACTGTATGATTTCGTGATAAATGATGTTACTGAATTCACTCGAAGGGACGGTCTCTAACATAACGCATCATTCGGTTATGGCAAAATTTATGTACATATCGCATATTAGTATTCAAGTTGTTGCATGGAACTACACAAGTTATGATCAAATGGATCAGTTTGTCTAATCACAAGAACATCTAGTAAACTTGGTTGTAGATTCATCTTGAGGACAAGCTGAAACTAGTTAAGGGTATTGATATTTGACAAGTTTGTAGCAAAATGGTTCTAAGAGGATGAAGTTGTTTCTTTCTAGACCTTCTTTTACTTTTATTGTACCCTTTAAAACTTATAAATCTCAAATAATCGCTCGTTTATCATACACAAACCTACTTTTAAATATATTTCAAATTGTTAAAAAGACAAAAGGAATTTTCATATCTAAAAATATATTATAAAATATACACCAGAGAATATATTAAAAAATAATATTTCAAAATTTATTTTAAAAAATAAATTTCAAAACACATTTTCAAATCTAAAATATCTTTTAAACTACATAATAAAAAAAATATTTCAAAATACTTTTAAGGAAATATTTCTAAATCTAAAATCAAAAATGATTTTTAATATACATTATATTGACTAAAATAAATTCTTATATTTTTTATGAAAGTTACAAAAATAAAATAATAAAAGTTTTGAAGTTTTTTTTTTTCAAAAATAATTGTTTGTCATACAAGGATATATTTTTCATCTAAAAATACCTTCACTCAAGAATATATCTCCCATCCAAAAATCCACACATGCATATAAACATCAAATTAGTCCATATCAAATAAACATCAAAAATTGATTAAAAGGATTAAATCCATGTATTTCGAAAGATGAAGGATTAAATTGGTCCAAAGTTTTCAAAGTAACTAATTTCAAAATTTATTAAAAGTTAAGGAACCAAAAACATATTTAATCCTTGTTTTAAGAAATTTTGTACCACTTTTTTAGTACTTCTATTCTTGTTGTCTTTGTCGCATATAAACAAGAAAGTTGGTTTTCGTTTCATCAAAGAATTTCAGATTCTGTATCGAATCCTCTAGAATTGAGTAGTATAAGCTGGTATAAGTTGGCTATAAATCTAGTAATTGTTGGAGAGTCCAAGTTTTAAACATGCACTATAATGTCGTACAACCTATGTGGGACTCGTGTTTCTTACAGTACAATTTAATCTGAACATTCCTACACACTTCGCTATACTGGCGCCATTTATTGGCTGTTCACTGCTCCTCTGACTTGTCCCATGCGAACAATTGGAATAAAAATGAGACAAGCACGGAAATCAGGGATATGAATAGTGTGCACTAGTCCTTTGACTTGTCTCGTGGGAACAATGTGAATAGAAATGATATAAAAACATAAATAACATAAATCAGGGATATGAAGTGTGAAAAAGACGGAAGTCTTTGAACTCAGAACTCTATCACAATTTCTTTGGAGGTTAACAAAGAAAAGTATATTAAAATTATCTTTAGTCTGTATCCTTAGCAATGTGCAACTTCTAAAAACCTAAACCTTTACAATCCGAGACCGAAGTGTGCAGATTATCTTTTCTCACATGACCCATACTATGATCCGAAAAACCCCACATGAATGAGTCATACATCAATAACCCATACATAGGTTACATGTTAAATGGAATATTCATCAGCTGCAGACAGACATTCCTTTGCAGTTTAAAAATCCAAAGCCAAATCGCAGAAAGAGATGTCGTTAGATACTAGTCACTGGTTTCCCATGGTTTAATATAGTCAATGCTGCAATTGCACTTGGGGTGTAGTCCGCATAAGATCTCAAATGTTGTTGTGGAAGGTTGTGCTTTGTTCTCTCTGAAGGCAATAGAAGCTCGACAAACTTTTGTGCAGCAATTATTTGTTCTTCTCGACAACCACCATCGTGTATTAAATCACTGTAATATGTAACAAAAAAAGAAGTCAACTATTCCAACAAAAAACACTTCTCTCAAATAATAAATTCATTTAAACTGTTATTTATCTTTTCCTAATTGAAAGAAATTGATACTTATTCTTACTTGAGCAACAAGGCTAAGTTTGCCGGTTTGCAAGATTGAAAGAGTGCTTCAGGAATAATGGCCTTGTCCAAAAGAATATTGGGAAGTGACATGTACTGTATCTTAGCTTTGTACCGAACGTACCATTCTGTCAAAATATGGGCACGATATGCAACAACACAGGGTAATCGTGCAAGCTGCAGCTCCACAGCAACTGTTCCAGATGTGCATAGTGCAACTCTACATGCCTACAACGTAGTTCATTTAAATTAGCTAGGCACAAAGAGCAGCCTTCATGAAAGACATAGGGGACCAGGAAACAGAAGGAAATGGCCAAACTCACAATCTAGTAAATAATTTGGACAGAATCACTGGCGAACATTTTGGAAAATCAACAGTTATAATGTCATTGCAAGTTTAGATTCAAGTATTATTCTACTTTACTGTTCATTAAAACTCAAGCAAGAGTCTGTAAGCATTCTATAATGGACCATAAGAGCAATTTCAAGAATAGATAACTCTATCAGAAGAAGTATAAAACGAATTTTATAGTAAGGCTACACGATATGGTAGAATGAGTCAAAAATTAAAATATTTATTTTGAAAATGGAGGTCTTGCGGGACAAGGGGGCTTACACTAAAAGCATCATATCTTAGTTGTGTTGTTCCACCTGGAATCAATATAACTGGCACAGGCCATCTATGAATAGCACCAGCCATAAAATTTTCCACATGCTCATTAGGTGCTACATGAATGACTGTCATCAACTGTGGAACCGTGTCTTTCATCAGTTCCACCGTATCTGAAAAGATGGGAAGCATCCGACTGACTTCTTGCACTCTGCTTCCAGGAAGTAAGCTAATCACAGTGGCTCCTTTTGAAGTTAAAATTGATGTGATGATAAAGCAAATATGACTTCAAAGTTAGACAAAATAATACAAACAATATCCATAAAACGGTTTTCATATGATTTTTCTTTTAAGATATAACTTCTGCTCCAATGTCTAGAATTTGGGGCATTATGATAAAGCAAATATCCACATAGCAAGAAAGCAAAATCATTAAACTAACGAAATGTGAAACATCTGCTCATACAAAAGTAACAAAATGCCAGGAACAATAATTTAGCAAACTTTTCTTGAAGTTAAATATGTGAAGTTCTTGAATTTCATTTTATTAGAAGTACCTGCTGGCACTGCGTACTTATTTCGGAAATCTTCGGCATTGCCTTTCGCCCTCCATTCATGAATCGTGGAATTGTTTCTCTAGAAATATAAGCTATGCAAAATTAGGGAGAAACAAATCGAGAAATTTGGACCAAGTCATATATAATAAGGATGAAGGACAACTTTTGGTTACACATCAAGATATCAAAGAGAGATGGGAGAACTACTTTAATAAGTTTTTGATTAGTAAGGATCAGGCTTAACTATGGAAGAATAGAAATCCAAAGGTCAAACAAAATTTTGCGCCTCTTATCGTATGAGAGATAAGAATAAAAAATGACATAATAATCCATAAAATCTCCAATGCATACAAGCATTACAAAAAAGCTAAGAATTGCCAAATATCCCAAGCTCATACCAAATTCAATTCCAGAACATCTTCCAGGACCGGATGCCCAACAGCTGTTGCGTACAATCCATTCAATCTACATATTCTGTCTTCATTTGGAAGTATGCACAATAGATGATCCACAAATTCTGCTAGTCCTCTGAGTCTCGCTTCACCTCCTTTCCATGCCCAGAATGATGGTGCCACATAGTGAAAGTGTGATGGAAAATCCAAATTGTTCTGACTGTATCTAGCTGCAAAAGGCATTCCTCATTTGCATACAACATAACTCTAAAATCAAAGATGCAGAAGTTATTCCAGCAAGGAGAGTGCATCAGTAGTACCTCGAAGTTGTTTCAAGAACCGAAAAGAAAATCCCTTAGAATCAACAGTTAATACAACATGAGGTTCAAATAGAACAGCAGCTTCAACAGTTTCCTTCAGTTTCACCTGAAAATTAACAACAGCACATGGAATTCACATGTGTAACAGGTAAAATTTCATATACATATGCTTCAAATGTAATTCAAAAATGTGTCAAAAGTTATCAGATAGATATCCCTGGAATAATAAAATTTGAAAATGAATCAAGGAACAACAAACATTTCCGTTATAGCTATACGTTGTGTAGCACCCATGCTGAAAATGATATAAGAAAGACACTTCACATGCTCCTATCTGTGTTTAACACTACTGTCGTTTTCTAAACTTCTATTACTATGTAAATATAAATGGAAATGTCTTAGCAAGTTAACCGCTATAGCATTTCACTATTTCCAGAAATGCTTCATACTTGGTTAAAATAAACCAATTATCTTTTCTGATTTAACATATGTGGCCTTGTTGATTTGAAGCTGATTTTATATGTTACAGTAGTATAGTAGCAGTGCTGTGTCCTATTTGTAATCCGTGCGAGTAACCGTTTTTACAGGTAGCAACTAGGTACCGTATTCTACATCCAAAGACTTTAGCTATAACATATTGAACAGATTCTCAAAACTAAGGGGAAAACAAAAGGAAAACCCAGATACTGTTCCAGTTTACAAATCACACTAATTACTAACATCTTAAAAGCAAAGCACTCACTCTGATTCTATACAGATGAGGCAAAAGCTCCCAAAGACCCATTACCGAAATATCCTCCATAGAAAATAGAGACTTCAACCCTTCACTTGCCATCTTAGCCCTGAAATTGATAAATCAATAAATTTATATCTAGGAAGAAAATTTTCCTTATTGATATATTCTTTACTAAAATATACTTGTAGTCTCTCATCTTCTCTTTCTTCTATTTTATCACTTTGGTCACCTACTTTAACTTTTTTTACCAGAGTGTCATGAACCCAAAATATTCTTGATCGAAAATCAATTACTAATCTCTCAAAGGACCAAAAGATCATTTTAAAATACCAACCTCTCTAAATAGATATTTTTCCAGACATACTGTTTTGAAAATTGAACCTCTGATCACTAACTTAAAAGCACGAGATTATAGAACAATCATATCAAATAATGTTAGTTTACTATAATGTCTCCAAAGTAATCATTTTCTTAGGCTTTTGTACCATTAATATTAATCTTGGCTGGCACAACAAGCATTGGTGCAAATGGCATTAATGCAAATGGTGTGACATCACATGTCACCAACTTGACCCTTATAAACCGATGAAATAACCATCTTGCTTCGACAACATCAATGTAAAACTTTTCAAACATAACAAACCATACCCAAACCCACAAAATAAAACGAGACTTCAAGTGTATTTGAGCGTATACTATTCATAGATGAAAAAAGAAGTTGACATGCCCACCAACACCAGCAAAGCGAAGAGGAAAAGGGGAGAAAAGTCTAAGCGAAGCCATTAGGCGAGAAGCGATGGAATCTCCAGAAACTTCACCGGCAACAAGAAAAACCCTCAGTTCTCCATCTCTGGCAGCCATGTCTATTGGAGCTTTGGAAGAAGAAAATGAGAACCACTGCACACACACGATCTTTGGATTAGGGTTCGAATTCCGATTCCTTCTGATTAAACCTTTTGCACCCAACGAAATCGCAGGAATCCAATTAGAGAGCATGATGCCCTGCACAGGTTAGCTTGCCTTGAAGCGCCAGCGAACGAGGGACAAACCAAACACTGTCGTTTGATGACGGACGCACTGCAGTGTGTATGGACGGTGAAGGTAGTAGATACGGGTATTGGTCGAGTTCTTAAATTTATACTAGAGATTTCTTATGCCATAGAAGTTTTTATAAATTATTTTGGTTTAATTACTCGGATCATACTCATTTTTTTCGAAAATTTTAAAATGGTACCCACTTAGAATTTTGTCTCAATTTAGTATCTAATTTTGATTATTATATTAATGTAATAGCCTCCGTTAAGTCTTCACAAACGTCGTTAACTACCTTGTCACGCCTCTGGATTTTTTAATTTTTTTTTTAATTTTTTTTTTAAAATTTAAATTTTTTTTTAATTTTTAATTTTTTTTTTGAATTTTTTTAAAAAATATTTTTTTTTTGTCACGTGTCAAATCCTTGATGTGACACGTGGCATTGTCAGTGACACGTGGTAAGGTATCGCCATGTGGCAAGGTACTTACCAAGTGTCATTGTCTTCATTTCAACTTAGTCCCCATATATATCTATTTGTTTCAATTTAGTATCCATATATGTTTATTTGTTTCAATTTAGTACCCATTTTATTTATTTGAATTTTATTCAAATATGTTTTTTTAAATGGAGAAATGTTATATTGATATATATAAATGTTATTAAAAATGTTATATTGATATTTGTTATAAATGTTATAAAAGTTTAGTACTCATATATATAAAGTTAACTTCTTTTTTATTTCCATTTAACTTTTCATTTTTGGATATTCTATAGCATTATTATTTTCAATTTATTCAAAGCCGTGCTATCCCTTTTTTTTATATATATTATGTTGTTTGTTACTAGTATTAGACCCGTGCATACACGCACGGGTCGTTTTTTTTTTTTTTAATTAATTTGTTATAAGTATATATTTTATAATAAATTAGTTAAAAATAATAAACATCATTTTATTTTATTTTTTATCTCTTTAAACTAATGTAATTAATATTTTGTTAAGTAATTTGTTATAGGTATATCTTTTTATAATGAATTAGTTAAAAACAATAAACATCATTTTATTTTAATTTTTTATCTCTTTAAACTAATGTAATGGTCATAATAAGGAAGTATATCTAATAATATCAGCATTTATAATAATAATAATTGTAAAACTCACTTATTTTCTAAGGGCCTAGTCCCATCTGTTGGGCCTAAGGGCTAGCCCATAGGGTATCTTGATCCCTTTTCTAGACCTAAACCTTTCATTCTGCCCCATTTTGCAAGACAATCCCTTTCTCCTCACACACTCTTCTTCTCAGAGCTCTGCTAAGGTTTGACCCATTCTTTGTCAAGCTAGCTCAACTCCATCTCTATTCCACGTAAGTTGGTTCTCGACTCATACTTTTCATTCTCTAACTTGTTTTTCGTGATTCCAACCAAAGTTCTCTTAGTGACCTCATTTTAGGTTCTGGTGCTAGTATTTCCATCTCTCCAATATGCTCCTGGAGCTGTAGTGCTCGTTGGCTTAGGTGTCGGTGTCTTTGGCTAGCATTTTCCAAGTAAGGGAAGCTAGGGCTTTAATGTTTTCAAGTCATTTATGCCGGTTTGGTTGGTTTTATGCTTTGGGTACTTAATATATGTTGTTGGTTGTGTGAAAACATGTTGCTTGTATTGCTGTGATGATTGGAAGCTGGTTTTGCACGAGTGAAAGGAGTGAGTTCTACTGAACTTGCCTAGGCGAGCTGGGTGGTCGCCCAAAACGAAAGCTCTCACTTAAGCGAGGAGCTCTCGCTAAGAACAATAGCAGTTCACCCCCTCTCTGTTTTTTAGGGCTCGTCTAAGCGAAGGCCACTCGACTGAGCGAGAGTAGTCTCGCTTGAGCAAGATGTGCTAGCTTGAGCGAGACTTCGAAGTGCCATCTGTTCGCAATCTCGCCCAGGCGAGGATTGATGGCTTGAGCGAGGGGTTCCTCTCGCCTGAGCAAGAGCCCTTTTGCAAGATCTCAAAATCCTTCATTTTTTACTCCAGACAAACGTAAACTATCATATACAAAAAAAAAACAAAACAAAAACCTAAACTATAATACATGACACTAACCCGAATAATCCATGAATAAGCACGAAACATACCCAGTCCGTCAACCTTAACCATGAATAATAAAAAAGAAACGTCACGGAAAGATGATGAAATCAACGAGAAAGACGAAAATATTGTGAAACAAACAAAAGGTGAAATATTCATCAAATAAAATGGCAAGTTGGACAAAGGCAAAATGGTAATAAGAATAACGAAAAATTACATGGTAAAAAATAAAGAAAAAATTGAAACTTTGACACCAAAAGACAAATTTCTAAGCTCATTTTCGTCCTCCATGCGATAGAGATCTGGAGAGGAAGGAAACCCATCAAATAAATGTTAAGATATGAAGAAGAAGAAGAAAGTGTTTCCAAGAAAGTGTCCATATAGTCGAAGAAAACATGGCTAATATTATACATTTTCTATCATGTTTTTCAATAAAACATTCAAATTATTCAAATATTATTGAGCAACATTCTAACATTTAAACATATGAAATTGTGAACTTATATAATTAAAAGTAGTAAATAATTATTAAAAAAATTAAAAAAACATTGTAAGCAAAATGTTGGTGGGTTAAGTGGGTCAACCCACCCTCAACCCGTCTCGATCCCGTTTAACCCGTGGGTTAAGTGAGTCGGGTTGAGTTCAACCCACTTTTAAAAAAGTTGAATTTTTCTCAACCCAACCCGGCTCGAACCCGTGGTGAGCCGGGTTGGCTCACGGGTTAAAACCCATTTTGACATCTCTAACAAAATATATAACAATATAATATAAGAAGAAGGATAAAAAAATCCCTGATAGATAGACCAATATGGTCTATGTTTAGTAAAAATGATGAGAGCGTATTTTTGCCCTCATTCAGTGTTTAATTCTTAGTATTTAATTATATTTGTGTGCTTAAAGAGTGATTTAATTAACAATTCTGATAATTAGGCTATTTGAACTTGTGTGATAAAAATGTCTTAAAAAGTGACTTTTAGCTGCATAAATTATTTTTGGATATTTTAACGTTTGTTGATGCAGATGAAGTTAAGATTAAGCTTATTTAAAGGTGGGAAAATAAATTGATTGAAATTACAAAACACCTTTAAATAAGGCTAAAATTAGCAAGTTTAGGAAAAATCACTTTTGTAGCCCATACACTACTTATACACTCCCCTCTTTCCAAATGGGTCTCACAAAACCTACTTCTGCACCCCTGCCTTTGTCTATTTGCACCATTTTTTCCACTCATAAAATAGATGCACTCAGATATTGCCATGTGGCAATCCTCAACTTTTAAAATTGGCCAACCAACACAAGCCACGTGGGCTTAATCTCAACTAAAGAATCTGAGCCAATAACATGCTGCCACGTCATCATCTTCATCTCCACACAACTAGAAACCCTAGCCTCCATCTTCACCATGTTTCCGTCGCTGGACCACCGTCACCCATGGATCTCCCCGACAACGACGCCAAATTTGATATCACTGTCGTTGACGCGATCAAATTAATACTACTTGTCTATAACAACTTTAGTATTGTTAAGAAAATAGTCAACAAAATAGAAAGGGTAAAGTAAGCCAAAGTCGTCTCCCAACGAACACGAAATTGATTTTTAACAAATTAGTTCTTATAAAACTATACAAAAGAGTTAGTCAAATAAAATAATAAAAATATGAGAGATAAAGATAAAAAGATAAAATAAGATATAAACAATAGTAAAGAAAAATAGGTCGATTCCAAAGCTTTTTTCAAAATAGGATTCATCATTGGTTTCCAAAAGATTATTGTTATTGATTTCTTGTTTAAGACTTCAAATTAATCAATGTAACTTCTCAATTAATTTGTTGGCGTCCTTACTTTCAACCAAAGTAACTTCTCAATCAAAAACAAGAACTTTGTAGATTAAT
>Ga0214544_1010805_pt1 | contig 13144 bp, 9 predicted proteins | sample CNSS3metaG_FD_160074 | JGI IMG/M metagenome (GOLD analysis project Ga0214544, IMG submission 160074) | Root nodule microbial communities from cowpea collected in UCLA plant growth center, Los Angeles, California, USA - CNSS3 | ecosystem: Host-associated > Plants > Roots > Nodule | place: USA...
TCCTGCGGATACGTCAAGGTTCCGGGAAGCGGAGTATTGGCGGCTTGCTCGGTGATGTCGAACAGCGTCGTCAGGGGAAGCGTATCGGGCGCGAAGTCGGGAGGCACCGTAAACACCCACGCTCCGACGGCATCGATCGCCGCCTGGCCCGCGAACTTGACTTTCGCATCGACGCTGCCGTCCGCTATGTCGTCGTACCAGGTCGGATTGTTCAGGAATTCCGGAATCGGCGCGGCAGGTGTTGCCCAGCTCTGCGCGACTCCGTCGCCGCCGAGAACGACGAGGCGGCCGGCTGAATCCGTACGCGCTTCGCCGATGAACAGATCCTTTCCAATGATCTTGCCTCGGGGTTCGGCACCGGGGGCCGGTCCGGCGTTTTTTCCCGTTGCGTTGAGCGTAAGGCTGGTCTTCAGGTCGGCGCGCGTGAATCCCGGAGGAGGGTCGTTACGGTCGGCGGCGCTGGGGACTAGCGTTCTCGAGCCGTCCGGCAGAACGAAAAGATCCATCGCCTTCCCTGCCGCCTTTGCACTGGTCAGGGTTACAGTCCACTCAATGTCGGCGTCGTTTGCTGTAATTTCGCGGACGAACGTGGCGGCGCCCGTGCCATCATCGCGATTGTACTCGTAGACTCGGAAGCGGGCGCCTTGGCGGCGCACCAAGAGTGCGGCGTCCTTGTACCCCTTGAAAGCAACTTCATTGCCGTCAGCGTCGATATCGATCGGAGTCGCATCCGGCGCCTCGCCGGCCAGGAAATAACCCTGCTTGCTCGGCCCCACGCGCGCGAATCCCATTCCTGGATGAATTTTGTAGATTTTTGACATTGTTCAACTCCGACTTTGGCCTGAAAAAAGTTCGGTCATCGTTGTAAAGAACTCAAAATAGATTCGACGTCGTCCAGCGCGGTGCCGATATCCAGCGCGAGACCTTTAATCTCATCGGAGCCATTTCCTTGCGCGATCTCGGAAAGGACCGTTCGCAGGCCGCCTAACACAGTATCTAGCCGCTTCAGTATTGCCTTAGGATCGGCCTCGAGGTCGGGCACAGCTGAAAAGGGCAGTCCGCAAACCTTTCGTTCGCCTTGATCATCGGTCAGCGGAATTTGCGTAAGCGCGTTTGCAGCGACTTTTAGTCCTTCTCGCATGGCCAGGACGGCTGCGCTGGCAGGCCGACCCCTTACAGCTGGCGCCGTTCCGACGGGAAGCAACAAGTTCTCCGCGATGCACAGCAGCACCAATTCCAGCAAGCCATCAGCCAATCGCGCGAACTGGATTCCCGCCGAAGACGTGATCCTGTCGCCGCCCCCCGGCCGCGCTGCATTGTCATAAAAGGGATTGACGGGTGCCGTTACGGCAATATCAGGAGAATTTTTCGCGGATATCCACGCCCTGGCGAAGCGCTCGAAATGTCCATCCGGCGTCTTCCCAAAGCCCTCCCCCTGCCCAGATACTTTTGCAATCATCTGCAAAGCGGCCTGCCGGCCGGAGATAGGAAGGACGATTACATTGGAAAAATTTCCCTTCCAATGTTCAGGAAGGGCATTTCGGTTCGTCGCATCTTTGATGAAAGAGTCGCCGACGTGACGTCCCTTGAGCTTCGACGCCATCCGCGCAACTGGGAATCCTTCCCACGGTTCGTCCTCCATCGGATCGTCGTTCGGACGTAGCAGCCAGTAAATCTGCGTGTAGAGCAGTCCCACACGATGAGCTTCGATGGGAGATTTGACCAGTGCATCGGCCGCGGCAATAATATCCCGCATGACGGGTTTTAGTTCTGTCGGTACCTGATCATCGTCCGGCATCTCGGCGACGGTATACTTGGCCAGTGATCCCAGCGACGCAGGCTCGAGTTTGAACGGAAACGGCTGAAAGTCGGTCGGGAGGCTCCACCTGCCATTGCCAAAGTATGGTTCTGCGCCGCAGGCGATCAGCAAGTTCTGAACGCTGACAAAATGGCCCATCTCCTCGATGGCGATCATGCGGATGACGCCGGAAATGGCCGGTACCTTCAACGAGTAGTTGGCATAGAGGTATTGTGACATCAGCCCGAGTTCGACCTCGGCGGCACTCTGCAGCAGATCGAGAAGTTCTTCCTCAGGAGTCTTGCTCGTCGTGGGCACGCCGACGGTTTCAAGCGCTTCGAGGAACGACAGCGGCCGCGTCCGAGGCGCGGGAATAAGGCCCGAGAGACCAATCGAGCCAGAGAGTTCACGAACGTCGTTTGCGAACCCGCGAGCGAACATCCCGACACCCTGCATACTCCGCGTCAGGAGCGGAGTGGACGGATTGGGTACCTTGACCCAACTGTAGGTTGTGGGCCGTCGTGAAGTTAACATGTAATACCGCCGGGATGACCACGTCCCGCTTGACGCGATCTCGATCAGAGCGAACGATGCCTATTTCTTGATTTCCGCTGGAATCCCAGCGTACATGCCGACAACATCGATCGTCTCCGGCATCTCGTGGGTCGCAACCAGGAGAAAGCGAGACTTCGATTGGGCGGTGTTCTCGATCCAGTGTACGTAGCCTTGTGGAATGAAGGCCGCGTCGCCGGGACCGAGATCCAGCGCATGATGAACCTGGTCGGGTCCGATGATTCCGACGCGGCCCGTACCGGATATGCAAAAATCCAGTTGCGCAGCGTTAGGATGAAAGTGAGGTTCACGGCGTTCGCCGGGACTCATATCGAGGTCCTGGATTGCCAAACCCTTGAGCGCAGGAAAATTCGCTGCGGTGATACGGAAGAACTTTTCGTTTTTCGGCGCGGAACGACTTCGTGTGAAATGATATTCAGACATGAATGTTACCCTACTTGTACAGGCTAACCTCAGGTCGAAGCCTATCGTTGTAGCCTCAGGATTACAACCTTTCAGCGAGTTCTTTTTTGGGCTTCCGGTAATTCCGCCCGCGACGAACTTGCGCTTCAGTTTACATTGCCAGTGCACTTAATCATTCGCACCGGGCTTGTAGCGGAGGCGAATTGAGTGCACCGTCATGGTAGTTACCAACCCAATTCGATTTGCCCACCGAGGCAAAGGTCAAGCGTTCGAATCGTGTCGGGTGTCCCAGTAAAAACAGACACTTAGTTGATTTTAGCTTTTCCGCTTGGGTAAGCAGCAGGGATACCTTTGATGCGCCGAAGCATTCTGCCGATTGGCGACAATCTGTTCGGCTAGCGCGATTCCATTAGCTCTCTCGCCTGAAGGCTTAGAAGTAAGGCGTCCTCATTGAAGTCGGGGAAGTCGCGATAGTCATCCTTGAGTTTTGCTTTGCAGCAATCCGCAAAGCTTTTGCAAGAGGCCAAGATCCCATTGCTCTAAGAGAGGATCCTGCGTCGGAGTCTCGCTTGAAGCGTATGATCGCATAGCGCAGTGAGTAAATGACGTTCTTTCGCCAGTGAACGTCGTCGCTGTTGCGGTCCTGTAAGATAAGTATCGTGTCGGAAGACGGTTCGTGATGCTGGTGAGCGTGCGCAGCATCCCGAAGGAAAAATTGCACTGGTCTGCTGCCCACTTCCGAATGTTGTGCCCATCATGCTCAGCGAACTGCTCCGATGCTCGCTGCAGCGCCTCTTCTTTGATCCTTGGTTGACTGAAATGACCCTCGGCATTGCGTTATAAATCAAAGTCGATCTCAATCTCGGCCCCATCCTCATCCAATTTGTTCGCTAACGTGGTCCGCTACTCATGAGCGATTGTCGTAACGACTGCTTGGGTCGCTGTCGCTTCAATTTTCCGATGCTGGGTTCATGCTCCTTACCGGAGCTGCAGATGAACTTCCGCCATTTTTGGGGGGGCAGATTGGTCTTGGACAAAGCTAACGACTGATAAAGGCGGGACGCGAGTCTCGAATCCGCCTGTGTGCTGAAGGAAGAGCGAAGCTGATTCAACAAAGTCGCTCCGCAGATCGGCAGGTTTGCAGCATTCGGCATACCGCAGTGTCTCCGAGCCGCAGCCGCAAAGCTCATTGTCCTGGCACTCGCGCTGACGGTAGTAGGCCTCCGCACGCGGATCTGCGCCGACAATGCCGTACTGCTTTCCTGGCCATCGGCCGCACACTTCTAAATGGAGGTGCCGGAGAGCCCAAACCGTATAGAGATCGAAGAGAGTCCTAAGATCGCCACCCTCTATCCATACTCGGTCGTTGGGCGAGAATGCACAGATTGAGCCGTCCCAGAAGTTTGTGTGACGGGGGCCGATCCAGCGCGTCGGCTCCGCCGCGTCGGTCCAGAAGCCCCAGGCGCGAGGCCATAACCCCGATCGGTGGGGAAGAGCTAAGAGAAATGTGGCTTTCCGCTGCAACCCCCGGATCACCGAGCTCTTGGCGAGAAGCCACATTCCGTCGTTGTCTGCGAATGTCTGAAGGGTGGGATACGCCTCGGCAAGGCGGATCATCCGACCTTCGTAAGCGGCACGCAAGTCGCTGCCGATCCGTGATGAGGAACCGGCCGCCCGTGGTCGACCGGCCGACCCTTGTCGTCGGGCGGTCCTTTTCCGTGATTGGGCTGAGGGTCCTCTCGCACTTTGTCGTTCATTACCGTTCTCCTGGGTTGTACTGACCACCGGCGACTGCTCATCGACTGCGATCACGCCATGGACGTGGACTAGTAGTGGCCGGTGCTGGTCCAATGCAGCTCCGAACTCATGCAACAAGGCCCGGACGTCCTTCCCCAGGGAGGCTTCACCCCGAATCGGAAATGTGCGAGTCTGTGTCACCCGCACAGCTTGCGCCTGAATTGGCGGGCGTGTCAAGCCGTGCCATTCGCACAGAGAAAGCATGCCATCATTCGAAGAGAAGCTGGTTCGAGCCATAAGGCGGAAACGGGAGGCTGAAGGGCTGAGCATCCGGGCCCTATCAGCAGCAATCGGCGTCAGTTTTTCAACGCTCGCGAGAATCGAACGCGGGGAAGGACTACCAGACAACAACTCCAAAATTCGGCTTATGGAATGGCTTGGCCCTGATGCCGAGGACGCCGGACTTGGGTTTGATAAAGTCGCATTCGTACACTTCCGAGCAGGCAAGAACGTTCGCTCATCAACGGTCCGCACGCTATTGAAAGCAGCTGAATGCCTGCGCCAAACTCTAGCGACTGGCGCCCATTGGTCTAGTCATCAGGACATTGATGACACCGCAAGTCCTCCCAGCGTGTCGCTGTCCAAAGAAGAGCTTGAGCAAGCCGCTGAGAAGTTCCGTGCGGATCTCGGGCTATCGCAGGATGATCCAATCGATAGCCTACGCATCGAAGTGGACGGGGTTCAGGTTGTCCCTGTTGGGAAGACGAACTGCCTCGATGCGCAAACAGTGAAACACCTACAGGGAATTGCTGGCGGCGAATGGTCTGCAATGACTATTCCGCTGGATGCCGACAATGAAAATTGGGTCGTGCTTTTGAATGACAGTCACACCATCGAGCGTCAGCGCGTAACTCTTCTGGAGGAGTACTGGCACATCCTTCTCGGCCACAAGCTCACGAAGATTGCCCGCATAGCTGAATCGTACGGCAGAACGTATGACAAGGCGGAGGAGCACGACGCCTATTATCTGGCTTCCGCAGTACTACTTCCGAGGGCGGCAGTTATCGATGCCGTGAGCAAGAAACGGACCTCGAACGAGATCGCGCAGACGTTCGGTACGTCGACCGAATTGGTTGAGTACCGAGTGAAGCGGCTTGGTCTTTGGCGTGAACACACTGGTAAGCAGATCAAGTTGTCTCACGACTAGCCGGATCTACTACTGACTTATCGATCGCAGGCGGCGCGGCTCTGCTGGTCGCGCGTTCCGAGATTCGGAACGCAGGTCTCTAGACGCATGTCTTGCCGCTTTCCCCCAAGTACTTTGGGGAGCCAATGCGGAGCGCACTTTATTATCCACATACAACAGTACGCAGCGAAGACATCATCAAGACCGCATTGCTGCTTTGGGATCATCTCTCGAATTCATTGTCCCATGCTACAGCGGGTTTCCTCTGCGGTACCCGAGTCGCGGCGTCGCGCGAGCGATGGAATTGATCGGTCTTCCGCATCTGCCAGATGAACTAGAGAAGCAAGAGACACACACGAGGATAGAGGAATTGCTTGGGCGGCGCTTGCCGCCGCAGCTCTATTATCATACTTCCAGAGATTTCAACGACCGCTTTGAAATGTTCCCTCAGAAGCTGCTTCCAGAGACATGGGATCTCCTTCGCAGGGGGCGCATGGCTGGAAAGCTAATGCGGAATCTGGACTTTCCGTTGAGTGAGCCTGGAGGACTCATGATCATGTCTATCCTGGCTGACGGCTGCGCTGGAGGTACGCGCAGCCGCGTGACCGATCGAGACGATGCGTATGCAACCCTATCCGGCTTTCTCGGAAATATTCCAGATGCGCCACCAGCCAACAAGTCTGAAGCTTACGGGTCGCTTGTGCCTCTCAGCGTAAGGGTTGGGCAATGGCGCAATCTGCACATTCAAAGAAACCGGTAACGGTACCTGCCAGTAAGGACGAACAATGCGGAATGGTCACGGCCTGTTCGCGGTTTGAGTCGGGTTTGGTCAGGGTTGGTGGCCAAGGGACTAAACTGTTCGGCTGTGCGGCTTCGTGCTTTGTTCTATTGCTGTTTGCATATTATCATAGCAGCACTGTAGGTGTGCCCCTTTTTTGCTCGACTTCGCGGATTGAGACGCGTCATCCGCGACGTCCAGGTTGGGAGCTGAAAGCTATGCCGCTCTATGACATTCCCGGAACGTCATCGTCTTACTGGCTGCTTAGCTTCGACAAGCACGGCACCGAGGTCGAAGACCGAAGTCCTGACACGGATTTTCTCAGCGAACGCATTCTTGCCGCGGCCCGCGACCAATCGCCGACCGACATTTTCTTGTCCAGCCATGGCTGGAAGGGCGACTTCCCGGGGGCCAAGGAACAATACGACCGCTGGTTTGCCGCCCTGCTAGCGAGGCGCGACGACGTGGACGCCATGGGTCCTGAGTTTCGGCCGATTTGGATCGGCTTGCACTGGCCGAGCCTGCCCTTCGGCGAGGAAACGATCGGTGCGACTGACTTTGCCGCCGAGATGATTTCTCAGGACGATATCATGGAGAAGTACATCGAATTCTTCGATGCTAATTCATCCGATATCCGCCCGCTGCTGAAAACGATCTTTCAGGAGCACCTGGAGAACGCCGGTGCCGTGCAAATGCCAGAGCACGTCGCGGACGCCTATCGGGAGTTAGGCCGACAACTTGGCTATCAGGGCGGCGGGCTTGACGCGCCTCCCGACAGCGATGGCGTGGCTTTTGACCCTGTTGCGGCGTTTGAGGCATCCGAGGAGCTCGGCGACGACTTTGCCGAGTCAGCCGTGCTATCCGGCCTGCTCTCCCCGCTTCGACAGCTTTCGTTCTGGTCGATGAAGAAACGCGCCAGACGGATCGGCGAGGACACAATGCACAGTTTCTGCACAAAGCTGCAGCAAGCCTGTCCCGGCGCTCGCGTTCATCTCATTGGACACAGTTTTGGCTGCATCGTCGTCTCCTCCATCCTTGGCGGCCCGAGCGTGATCTCGAGGTTGCCGCGCGCGGTCGATTCTTTGGTCTTGATTCAAGGTGCCGTGTCGTTGTGGGCGTTTGCCGACTTCATCGAGCTCGTGAGCAAGCCGGGCTACTTCAACACGATGCTTCGCAGGCCGGCGGTGCGTGGCCCTATCGTTACGACGCGATCAGCTCACGACGGAGCGGTAGGAACGCTCTATCCCTTGGCCGTGGGGATGGCGCTGCAGATCGCCTTCGGTGAAGGGGACCTTCCAATATTTGGCGGGATTGGAACCTGGGGAATTCAAGGCGTGAAGGAGGCAGAGGATGCGGTGATGCAGCCTGTGTCCGCGCCCTATGCGTTTCGGCCCGGCGGCATCTATAATCTGGAAGCTAGCGACTATATCGGGGGTCACTCCTTGATCGACGGCGCGGAAGTTGCGCACGCAATATGGGCCGCCGCGCGCGTGACGGCGAGAACATGATGTGATGACGAAGATGAACGAGCTGACTGACGAAAGCGAGGAGCTGCCGGTTGCAAACGGTATTTGGGAGAGCGGAGAGCCGTTGCCGCCGCTCGATATTCGCGTCCTGACCGGTATTGAGGCCGCCCCGCGAGAAATCATTCAGCGCGCGGCGGACAAGGCTTCCGAAAAGCTCGCCGTGTCGGACATTGACGCTAACAATCTCGCCGAGGCCGGCTGGGGTATCATTTTTGCGGCCAATGCCGATCCTGCCATAAGGGCAGGGCTCGAGCCCTTGATTGAGCATCGTTCTCGCCAGGTGCGAAGCAATCGCCTCCTGCAGGTCTTCGACGGCAGCAAAGCCTATCAGCCAGGTGACACGGCGCGTTCCTGGCTCGCCAAGAACGGTGTTGGGTTTTCAGTGGTCGACCCCAATCTCGGGGTGCCATTTTACCTGACGATTGTCGGGTCACCAGCGCTCATTCCCTTTGAATTCCAGTACCAGCTCGATACTTATTGGGGCGTCGGCCGTCTCGACTTCGTTCATCCGGACGACTATCGGACCTACGCGCAGAAATTGATCGCGTACGAGCAAGCATTGGGCGTTCGGCAGCGCCGCGAGGTTGCGATTTTCGCTCCAAAGAAACCGGGCGATCGTGCGACCGGTTTGTTGCATGATCTGGTGGCCGAGCCACTGGTCAACGGCAATGCCTATGTCAAGCCGCTCGGCGTCCGGCAGCAGTTTGGCGCAAGAGCGCTGCTCGGCAATGACGCAACAAAGAGCAAGCTGAGCTCCTTGCTATATAGCGAGGACGGGCCACCTGCATTGCTGTTCACGGGCTCCCACGGGCTGGCCATCCCATGCGATGCGCCCAGTCAGATGGAGCGGCAGGGTGCTATCATCTGTCAGGACTGGACGTCGGGCCCCGTCACCTCAGAGATGACGTTTTCGGCGGCCGATGTGAATGAAAACCTCGCACTTGATGGGCTGATCCATTTCTTCTTTGCCTGTTACAGCGGGGGATGCCCCGTTCTAGATGACTATGGAAGAGATCCTCTGGGGCGACCGGTCAAGCTTGCGAGCGCGCCCTTCACCGCCCGCTTACCGCAGCAATTTCTTCTTTCCGGCGCGCTGGCGGTCTTGGCACATATCGACCGTGCATGGTCGTATTCGTTCCGAAGCGGCCGCAGCGTGCCGTTGGTCCAGGAGATGCGTGACGTCATGGTGAGGATCCTCAAGGGCGAGCGGCTTGGCCTCGCGACCGACCAGTTTAACATGCGCTGGTCCGTCCTCTCCGGTGAACTCGCCGATATGATGCGCGCCCGGGATCTTGATGCACGGCAAGTCTCCGACGGGATCTTGGCCAATCGCTGGGTCGCGCGGAATGACGCGCGTAATTACGTTCTCTTCGGTGATCCCGCCGTTCGCCTCAGAATCGAGGATATGGCCGTGCCGAGGCCTTGAATCGAAGCATACGTCAGACGTTGGCAAACAATGTCGCGGCCAGACGATCCACCTCTTCTGTTTCAAGCGCCGGCACCCCATTCTCCGCTTGCGCTCCTGCCATGTTGGGCGGGAGTGTTTGGAGATGGTGATCGCGAAGTTTTTGCCAAAGAATTTGTATATTTGCAGGCGGTCCCTCTAGGAGCAGCCGCGACGCCGTCACATAGGCACGTGCCGGCCAAGGGCTCCCTGGTAGCTGTCCGCCCATCCGGCAAACATTTGCCAGCATGCCAGCGACATTCGACATCGACGGCCGAAATCCATCATAGGCTGCTTCCTTGAGATCGAGCACGTCGCAGAAGGCGTTCACGACGATTTCGAAGTCGCGGCCGAAGCTGTCGAGCGGGTTTTCCGGGTAAGCTCGCGACCAGACATCGATAATGCTATCGGCGTCATTATCGAATCCGAATGCCCGTAAACTAACGCAGCAGAATAGGATCCGAACCGTCGCAGTGGGATATGACGTCCAGCTCCCATTCTGATGCGGCCGCGTTTGCCGATGAATTTGCGATTGATCGTTGGCAAGATAATCCGCCAGCGACCAGACGAAAGCAGGGCCCCCCATCGCGCAGCCGTACCAATCGGCAAAGATCTCTTTGCGCCAAGCTTGCCACGCCGGCCGGTGGTCCTCGTTCAACGCGGCGGCGTCGATAGCCCGATCCAGCCGCTCGGTGAGGTCTGCACCGCGCTCCAGGGCATGACCAAGTTCGTGCGCGAGCAGCGCCATATGCGGCAAGTACGTTAAGTAGGACCATGGTACGGCGACCAGCGTCAGCGGAAGGAGATCCAAGGCTTCCTGAAATTGTTGTGCGGACAACAAAATGCGGTCGCTTTCAGCGTCGAGCTGCGCCTCCCCGCTTTCCGGCATCATCCATGGCGAGAGTTGCTGGTCGAACGTGACCAGGGGCGCTGGACACAGCTGGTCCGAGGCGATCCCCTGCAAATGTCGAAAGGCCTCCACATAGCATTCCCGGGCATAAGCATCGGCGAGTGCAAGATAGCTATTGAATGGAGATATCAGCCGCAGCGACAGTCGACTGCGAAACTGGTCCCACACGGTGTGAACGATCAAAGCCTTCTTTTCCAGGCTTTCCGCGCGGAGCCAAAGCTCGTTGTCCTTAAGGGCTTGATCGAGGTCAGCCTTGACGACCGCTTGAAGGCGATCGATGCGCCGCGAAAGCCGACCGATTTGACTATTATTCTTTCGCAGTGCCTGCTCGTTGGCTGCGCGCAGGCGCCATTGCGTCAATTCCTCTGGAAGACTGGCAAGCTTCCACCTCAATTCGTCTTCCCTGCGCTTCAGAAGAACAGCAAGAGGATCGATCATTGCTGGAACCCAGTTTCGACATTCAGAAAAAGCGCCGTGGCCGGGATGCCCAACGTGACTTCGAGCTGGGTGACAGCAGCGGGATAGATGGCCGAGGCGCGCAGAAGACGCAGAACGTCCGGCTCGTTTATCGCGCGCCGCAGCGCATCGAGTAAGGCATCCTGAGGAAAGGTATTTTCCGGGCTCGAGGCCAGGCTGGTGGCGAGAACGGCGGAGACCGCTCCACTGTTGACAAGCGCTTGCGCCAACCGGTTTCGAGCAAAGAGTTGCTCGATCCCGGAGGTGATCCCATGCAGGATTGGCGAATGCAGGACAACGAACGGCTTCGAGCCGTCGCTCCGCACACGTTGAAACTCGCGGCCGAGCAATTCCGCCGTCATTCCGCCTGGAAAGCACGGCTCGGGAAGCGACCGCGATTCGTCGATATCGGTCATGATGTAGATGATGTCCGCCTGCGCCGGATCGCTGGTGTCGATATGGAGATGACTGGCCATCAGCCGATCATCCAGCAAAGTCATCTGCGAAATCATGGTTGGTGACGGTTTGTATGGCACCCGATAAACGCCGATGGTCGCGCCGGACCAAGATTGTCGCGTAAGATTTGAGATGAAGCGTGCCGCTCGATGGCCCCGCTCCGGCTGTCTGATCTCGTCAGCGATCGGGCCTTCGTCGCGGCCGTTTCCGATGCGGATCGGCACTGATGATGACGGCACGCTCATCTCCCATGGCGTCGCCACCATCGGGGCGCCGGTGAGTGCCAGAAAAAACAAATCGCTCTCACTTGCCGCCTTCGGCTCCAGGTCGATCAGCGGCTCTTTTAGCTCATCCAAGGGCTCGGGCCATCGGTTCACGAGATGGGGAATCAATCTGATCGGGCTTCGGTCTCGCGTATACCGGGCGAGGATAGACAGGGACTCATTCTCGGCGGTGGAGAAGCGGTGGACTTCACGTCCCGGCGTTTCGACAACAAACCGTTCAGCGTCAATGGTAACAAGACAGCAACGAAATTGCGCAAGTGTTGGCTCGGTTTGGCCTGTCCCCTCCTGCACGTCAGCGTCCGCGGACGTCGGCGTGGCACTATCGGCCTGCTCAAAGGCGGCCATTATTTTGCGATGCCGCTCGGCAAAGATCGGATGCAACGCGTTCTTCTTCAGAACGGCTGCAACCCTTGCTAAGGACTTTCCGACGACAGCCAGGTCCCCTACGCGCGTGGCGCGCTCCGCATTCTCCAGCAATGTGGTCGCGTAAAGGCCGGGCTCAGAGAACAGACCGTTCCAAAATTCGACGGCTTGGGGTTGCGCCTCCGGATCGCCGAGACAACGCTGCCTATAGACCGCAAGCTCGGCGGCGTCGGCCCCCATTCGCGTCGCAATGTTGGCGAAAGCCGCGTCAGCTCGCTTGCGGTCCCCCATCGCCAGCAGCACGCGACCGTAGCGCACCCAATCCATCATTTCGATTGGGCTGCCGATGTCATTCTTCAAACTGCTCCGCAACTCAAATCGCTGGAACCAGCCCAATCCCCATGGCTGGGTCTGCGCGAGAAGAACAGGCGGCTCCAAAAGTGCGCGCCGCATTGCCTTAACGCCGACGCCGTCCAACATTCGAATAAAAGCGTCGTCGAACCGTTCGGAGGGCAATATTCCCCAGGTCACGCCCGCGATGGTGGCGCGGATACGCGTGGCTGGCGTATGCCGCACTTCCGTCAGCTCGTGGATGATCTTCGAGCACTCGGCTTGATTGTCGCGGATCTGAAACGCGCGAATCAACTCCAGCTCGGCGGCCGCGCCGATTGATGATGACCTTGGGTTGGCTGGCTCGGTCGGCAGCCCCGCCTCGAAAAGGCGGAAAATCAACTCCTCGCGCCGGATCTCATCGAGCAGCGTTGGGCTTTCACTCCTCAGAACCGCTTGCGCTGCCTCGGCAAATGCCTTCGACGCCTCATCGATGCGCTGCAACTGCCCCAGAGCCCGGCCGCGGAAGAGATGGAAACGAAAACCTGTCTTGTCAGACATGCCTTCGGTTAAGGACAAGGCGGCCCAGGCATTACGGCGAAGCAATGCGATCTCTATGCGCAGCGGGCGCAGATCTTCCCCTAAGTCGATTCCGGCGGCGTCGACCTTGTTCATCTCCGTTTCGGCATCGCGCAATCGCGCGCTTTCGACCAGGAGCTCGATCAGGCGCGTCTGGATTCGAGCCGCATGTCCCCCGCCAGATGGAGCAGCCTTGTAGCCCCAACGCAGATAGTTTTCGGCCGATCGGTGCGATCCACGCTGCCGATACGCGTAGGCAACACGTTCCATGATCGCCCAGTTCGGAATATGGGCTGAGGCGACCCGCCCGTCTGACAGGCCG
>Ga0214544_1010806_pt1 | contig 13142 bp, 3 predicted proteins | sample CNSS3metaG_FD_160074 | JGI IMG/M metagenome (GOLD analysis project Ga0214544, IMG submission 160074) | Root nodule microbial communities from cowpea collected in UCLA plant growth center, Los Angeles, California, USA - CNSS3 | ecosystem: Host-associated > Plants > Roots > Nodule | place: USA...
AAGGCGACATGGGTGATGTAGACTTTAAGGTGCTCGTCGGGGTCGGTTTCGCCAGTATAGCGATCGAGGGTGAAAGGTTCCCACTGGGCTGGGAGGGGGGTGTTGGCGATAAAGTCCGTGAATGGGTAGCGGCGTCTGGGCTGGTGAGGAGGGAGCATGTGAGGTGGGACGGGGTGGTTGATCGTAGCAGGAAAGGTAGAGGTGATGTTGTGAGGGGGAATGTGGGTTGTGGGAAGATATTGTGGGTTATAGGATGGAATATGTGTGGTGTGGAGGGTGGTGGGTATGTTGTAGGGGATCTGGGTAGTAGGAAGGGTGGTGGCAGGGGTTGGGGGTGCGGTAAGCCTCGGTTGACCAGATGGAAAGTGATGGGGATGGGTGGAGGTAACGGGTGTCTATTGGGTGGTGGTGAAGGTGTGGGGGGTAGGATTGTATTCACAGCTTCAGAGGTTTCTTTGGCTTTTCCCTTCAGGTTGGGATCAGCCTCGATCCTTCGCCTGAGGCGAGAGTTTTCCTGTCTCAACGCCTCCATTTCTTTAGCACTGCGTTTCTTCAGATCAGCGAGTTTCTGTTGCATCTTTGCTTGGTCATCTAGGATGGCGGCCAAATCAGGGGTGATGCCAGGAGGTCCAGAGGGACCAGCATCCGCTTGCTTGTTCGCTCCAGCTTTGCTGCGGGTGGAAACCATCTTCAGAGAAAAGCGGGTACTAAAAGTGTTCGTCTCGTGCCCCACGGTGGGCGCCAATTGTTCCTGCAGAGAACAAATAAGATAAGTTAAGCACAAGCGTCACCTTACCATGTAGTCCGTTATCTCTTCGGTTGGCCTCTTTCTGGTCGATACATGTCAGCTTGAACCCAGGAGGGGTTACCTGCAAAAGAGTCTTCGAAGCTCAAGTAAGTCAAAGCTCTCAGAGAGTCAAATCAGTGATTAATGAATGCGTACCTTTAATTGCTGGGGTCCACGTGTATTTATAGAGCATTTAATGATGTCTGACCATTTCATGGGCTGGGCCTTGACTTGGGCTCTAGCTTGGGCTATGAGTGGGCCTGGGCCCTAACCCAGACCCTTAAGGTTTATTGAACGCAGGGGCTTCTATCATACTGAGTCCATTGGAGTGGTCGGCCTAGGCTCTAATCTTACCGAATATGCTGGAGTAGTCGGTCTGGGCTGGCTACTTGTCTTGATGGCTTATGTTGGTGATATGAGATGCAGGTTGTTCCTTTAGATGTTTAGTTTAGGTTAAAACCGGTACAAGTTTAGGCTAACTCGGCCTATGCTGGAAACTTGGTTGCCTTAATATACACATTGTTTACTTATTTGGTTGAGTTTGGCTAGTTGAATTGAGACACTCAGTTTGTAGTCAATCACCATTTTAGTTTCTAGAAGTGCATAGTCTAGTCACGTTAGCCCTGAAGCTCAAGAAATTGTAAATAAATGTGGGAAAGTGAAATTTGTCAATCATATTAGTTCAAAATATAAATTAAAAGTGTGACTTAAATGATATATTAACATATATTTAGGAATTAGAATGATAGTAACTGGATAAGTTTAGAGAATTAGATACAATGATTCAATTGGAAATTTTAGGACTTCTTTGCCAAATTAAGTTGATTTTTGTTTACTTAGTAATTTTTTTTTATCCAGAAAGTTCTGTTAGTAGCTCAATCGTCAGAGTCTTATGAGTTTATTACAGCTCTTGATATATGTATGTATTGTGCTACACTATGAAATTTAGTTGATTCAGAATCTTTTGATTCATAAACTCTATGGTATTTCGTGTGGTATTGGAAGTTCTTTGACTTCTTGTGTCCATTTATTGAGTATGTTTTTATTTTGTTTTGGGGAGGGAGGGGATGTATCTGAGATATTGTGTCCATTTATTGGAAAGATGCTATAGTAAGATTCTAATGATTTTTTTTTTTTTGGATTATTGAGTTTATACAAAACCTCTATTATGATTTAAGTGATTATTGAGTTTATTCTCAATTTATATTTGAACCTTATGGCTTAAAGTCCATGTATTTGTTTGCAGTTTGGAATGCTAATAGATCACCTCTTTGACACGTTTCCAAACCCATAAGCTTTTAGTGAAACAATACTTGGGATCTTCAAGTGAGAAAATATAAATGGAGGTAAAAGCACAATGTGATTATTCTTGGAATATCTTGAAATCTATGATGGACTGGGTTGGTTCTTTCCTTGTAGTAAAAGTGCGGGTATTGTGTTAGTCTTGAGATAATGTTTTCTTAATCCATTTTCTCTATTAGAGTATCGTGCTTTTCTAACAATATTAAACTGAGGTGGTTATATTTCTACCACTAAGGCAAATAAAGCTTTTGTTTATGCCATATTGGGTTGATCGTGAGTTGGACCTTATACAGTGGCCACCATTTCTACTTGCTAGCAATGTTTATTTGTTGATTTTTTTTTAAATCATGTAAAAATATGCTATCCTTTTTGTCCATTTAAAAATCATATTTTCTGACCATCATATGTATTTTGCTATAAGGAGTTCTATGTTAAGTAGTTGGTTCAAGGGGATCGTGAAAAATAGTAAGTCTCTCAAAGAAGTATTATGTAGTTGTTTTTACATTGAGTAATATTACTTGTAGTATTCTTTTGTAGATCTAACTGACTTCTAAATGATTGTTTTTTTTTATCTAAACTTATTTTCTAGTTTGGTAATGTTTAGTAGCCTTATCAAATTTTCATTTCAGTTTATAATCTTTAGCTTGTTAAATGTTATCCAGCTTTTTACTGATTAAAGTGAGAGAATAAGCATGAAGGTAGGGATCAAATTGAGCTTCTATTCCAGGATATGCTGGAGGTAGTGATTAGTGATATAAAGATGGAGGATCATATATTCAGGTACTAAATATGGATCCCAAGTCTCCAACACTTTTAAAGGGCATCGTCCCACGAAATATTATTTTGTATCATGTTTTTTAGTAGCTTAGTAGATTCAATTCATGGTTCATCTGGACATTAGGGAATGCTTCTTCTTGAGCAACAATATCAGTTATTTGCATTTAACATCAACAGAGAAGGGGATATCAATCTTCCAATTGAACGACTTTACTCACTTCTTACAACAAAAGAATCAGCAATGGATGTACCATCTAACTTAGAAGCCAAAAGGTGCATCTCGTTTTTCTATAATTCACTGTATATGGATATGTCTATAGCACTAAAAGTTCGCAATATGCTTTCATTCTCGTACGTGTTCATTTACTTTTGTTCTAAAATGTTGTTTACATTATTTGAGTGAATTCTTTTCAGTACAATATTTCAATTTTACTAACTGAATGAAGATTCAAATATATGGAATACGATATGTGTAAGATACATATATAGATATGTGTTTCGGGTGTAGGGACCAAGAGCCTACTAAGAACCTCTTCGATCTTACTCCTCTTCTTGAAATCTCCTCTTCTCACAATTGCAACAACTTCTACTCCAAGAAATCTATCTCCTCGTTCGATCGGTCGAACAAACGATCGGGGTACCTGTCTAAAAGGCTTTGATGCTTAAGTTAGTTGATGAACCGATCGGTGTATAAGTGTAATTGTAGTAATAAATGCAAATTTAAGATGCTCACCAACCTACCTTTGGGCCCTATTTATAGTTTTCGGTGTGTGCCTGTGATTAGGGTTCCTTAATCACGGCCCAATGATCCTCTAATCGAGATTACTGACTTGTTTAACGTTAATTAATCCAATTGACTGGTGTCGTTTGACCGCTCGACCGATGGCCACTTGACTAGGTTGGTTATCTTCTGATTTTAACAAGTGAATAATTAATCTTTATAACTGATTGATCGATGGTCATATATAAGGCGCTACACGAATCACTTAGGAGACTGATCAACCGATGGAGCCTTATGGGTTGGTGCGCGATCGACCTGGTGGCTGATCGAACGATTATCCTTTATAAGTTAAGGCGTTGTTCGTGTGGGACCGATCGACCGATAGTCCCTTACGATATAATATGTGGTTCGTTTGTGAGATCGATTGACCGATGATCCCTTACGATATAATACATGATTCGTTTGTGAGACCGATCGACCGATGGTCCCTTACGATATAATACGTGGTTCATTTGTGGGACCGATTGACCGATGGTCCTATATAGTTCATCCGTGAGGCCGTTCGACCGGTGGATATGTTTTATATACGAGCCCTCCCAGCCTTGTTCGATGGACCGGAGGACTGGGCATGGCCGATGGCCCGATGGGGCATACAGTACAATATGTATCCTACGGAGTTCCATAACTCCCAATAATACTCTTATAACTGCATATTGATATTCATTTATTGATTAAGAAAATATAAATAAAATTAATTTATTGTATAAAGTTTATTAGGGGCTTTCCTTTTAGGTATTTTTTAAATAATTTATAGGGTGTATTTAGTGCTCCATTACTGATGCCCTTGGGACACTTTATTTTTTCTCCTAATGGACTTTTCAAGGTTTTAACACCATACAAAATTTGTCTCTATTGTTCACGATAAGGTCTCTTAAATTTCATTTGATTGTTCTTATGGTAAAAAAATGCAGAAAAAATTGTGTTGAGTGCAATTGTGGTCACCATGTGCGTGAGAGTCCATTTTTATTTTTATAACACCAGATGTATGATAGAAGAATAGTTCATTTGAAAAATGTATGATATAAGATTAACAATAATGCATGACTAATGATGTTTATTTGAAAACTGTACGATGGAAGAGGCATTGGGGTGAGCCATTTTCCAACATCAGGTTACTATCATGAATAAGATTACCTTTTCTTTCCACTCTTCAATTCTTTCTCTCTTCCTTCTTCTATCTACTGATGTTTTAAAGTAGAACTTCGTGGTTTATATTCAAAATCTTGTCTCAGAAGTATTTTGTACAATTTTTTTAAAACTCTTCACATTAGCTTTGTGAGATGATATGTTATTTATTCGATCTTGTTTGAGAATGACTGATTTATGTTGTTTTTTCTTTTTAATTAAATAGATCATACTTGGATCTTTGTTGTACCATGTTTGCCTTAGTCATTATATATTATGATACATGTGATTCTATCTCTAGTTTATGTTGTCAAGTTTGCTGAAATTTATTTGTAGTGGAACGTGTTAAGAGACTATTGGCCTAGTAGATCAAGTTATTCTAGAAAGAGATTGAAAACTAGTTTACTGATTTAATTTTTCTATGGTTTCTATAAAAGTTTGTTCTATTTACTTATATATGTTTACTTCAACATTGAATCTGTTAATCAAGATAGCTTTACACATTAGATCATATTTTAAAAAGCTCTCTAGATTTTACATAGCAAATGTTATAATTCTTTTGTTATCTTTTAACTCTTTTAGTTTTAATACTTATAACACTTTTAGTTTTAGCATACATTGAACTACATATATGTTACTTTTAACTCTTAGTTTTAATGTTTATGAACTCCTATTAGTTATTATGTATATTACATGTTTTGTAATAATTATATTTGTAATATAACAAGATTTAGTCACATTTTAAAATTATAATTAATGTTACATAAATCAATAACAAAAAAATAATATAAAAATTGCTTAAATGAATAGTTATAATTTTAAAACTATCGATCTACATGTACATTTATATTCTTAATCAATTTAAAAACATGCTGTCTAAACATGAATCAACATTTCAAGTTTGTTGTCTAAAAACAATAAGCAACATTAAAATGTGTTGCCTATAAACAACAAGCCACATTAGAAAAGTGTTCTCTAAAGGATAGATAAGAGGTATGGTCTTTACCTATGACAACATTTAAAAACATGTTGTCTAAACATGAAGCAACATTTCAAGTGTGTTATCTAAAAACAATAAGCAACAATGAAAAAAATGTGTTGCCTATAAACAACAAGCAACATTTAATATTTGTTGTTTATAAACAATAAGCAACATTTAAAATGTGTGCCTTATTCTAACACTATAAGGCAATAGTTTTGTAAATTGTGTGGCCTTTAGTACAAAAACTATTTCTTATAACCTAAGTCCACAACCATATCCTCCACGCCTACAAAACTGTTGCCAAAATGTTGCCTAAAGTTTAGGCCACACTTTTTTAACTTCAAACAACACCTTTTACCTATTGCTTAAAGTGAAAAATGATGTAGTGTGCTTCCATATTTAATATGAGATTTTCAAATTTATTTTCCATACACAAACAACAAAACAGAGAAGTGACAAAAATATTATGTAAAATTACATCATATTCAAATAAAATAAAATAAAAAGTCGTTCAAATCTAATAACCTAATTTTTATCACACCTTATAAAGACTTTTAGATTAATTTTTAGTGACTAGTCGGCAAGTAGGAGTCTTGTTGTGTTTTGTTGAGATTCTTGTGGGATTCAAAAGTCTTGGTGTGTTTTGTTTGAAAGTGTAATCTTGTTGAATTGTGTAAATCTTTTGAAATAGTGCAAAGTCAGAGTGTGCATGGTTTCTTGACCACATTTCATGCATTGATGTGGTGGTGTGTTTTTGTTATGGAATTATTGTTAAGCATGATGTGATAGTATGTATTTTGTTAGCAAATTGTAATTCTGATGGGTTGCATGTTGAGAGTGTTATTCTTGACTTGAAACCTCTTGGTGGAATTAAATGTTGTGTGAGGTTTTCCGTACCTAGGAACTCAATGAAGAATATTTCGCCTGTGTGAAGCAGTGGTAGAGGATTGGTTCGAGTGTTGTACCCTCTCGCCTATGTGAAGCAGTGGGGAGGGAAAAATGTTTCACCTTATTTCGGCTCGTTGCGAGTATAGTGCCCGATGTGCGATGCATCGACGTTTTTACTCATAATTCCTTGAGGAATAAGGGAGACAGTCTGGCTGCGATAGTGGGACACATCAAACCATCTGTTCTAGGAAACTAGACGTTGTTGTGGGGTGAGAGGCCGCGGAAAACCAAAGTTGATTATGATCACTATATTTGAAGATTTTAGATGAATATGATGCTCTGTTTGGTTTGGCATGATTGATTGGATTTTGATTAAGTGTTACTTGAATGCGATGTTGAGTATTATTGGACATGTTTTATTTATGAATTTCTTTTATGAATATCATTGTTTATGGTTAGCTTACCCCTATTTGTTTGTTTATGTGTTTGTTGCCTGTGCGATGATCGCATAACGTGTGTGTTATATGGGAGCAGACGATAATGCAGATGTTTCTGACTCAAAGTAGATTGCGAAGAAGATGGAGTGAATTTGGGGGATTATGATTTATTTTGTTGATTTCAATCAAAATGTGAAGACTATTAAAATTTCTTTTGATTTCTAGTATTTAATTGGAACTTTTTTTTTTTATTATTACTATTTCAGATCATGTTTGGATTATCTATTTACATTTAAATTTTAAGTTTCTTTTAAGTGCCTTTTTGTGATATAATCGTTTTACTTTTAAACAAAAAGGAGCAATGATAACTTCTCGTGACATCCTAAATTTGGAATGTTACAATTATACACTAAGTTTTAGGTCATCTTGATTCAATTAAAGGTGTTTTTACAAGTTTAAAAGGAACTAAAGTTTTCAAAAACACCAATTCAAACCCCCATTTCTTGGCTAATCACTTCTTTCATTACTTACAATGACAACTATCAAAACTGTCCTTTCTATAACTACCTCTAATAGAGGGTATCATTATGAAATGGATGTTAAAAATGTCTTTCTTCACGGTGAGTTAAATGAACATATTTACATGACTCTTCAAGTTTTGTTCATTTTATCTACTATCATGTGTAAGCTCAATTCCTTTTATAGTTTTTAAAAGGCTCCCAAAGCATGGTTGGACAAATTTTGTTTTACTTTCCATGGATTCTCCTTTACTTAGAGTTAACATCACTACTCTTCATTCATTTGTTACACACTTATGGTAATTGATTGTTCTTCTACTTCTTTTTGTTGATGATATGATTATTACTGACTCTAATAACCATTGCATTTCATACGAAAGACCATGATCATTTGTATTACTTCCTCAGCCTTGAAGTTCATTGTACCTCTAAAATACATTTTTTCATAAGCACAAATGTACCACAAACCTAATATTTATGAGGCCTCCAATTAGTTAATCCTATGGATGTTCCTTTTGAAGTTAATGTTTGAATATCACTATGATGAGGGTGATCTTTGGTCATTCCTTCCTATTTGTTGATTATTTGTGAGTATAATTAATTATTTGAACATGAACTTAAGACATTATTTGTTATTCAATATGTAAGTCAATTCACAGAGTCCACTCAAATACCATTGATATGAGTATGTTGTATAATTTGTTATTTGAAAAAAACTTCTCAACACGGTCTATTCTTTATCATTAGGACAACTCTTAAATTGATTGCTTATAATGATGTTGATTAGGTTGGTTGTCTCAATATTCGATGATCAATGATCAGTTGATGCATGTTTCTTGGTACCTTTAGTTGATTTTAAGAAAAAAATAAGAAACGAACACAAAATTTCTAAATAATATACTAAATTAAATTATTGTGTTGTATTTATTTCTTATCATGAAATAAACATTTTTATATTCATAAATATTTATATAAAAATTATTTTATATAAATAATTTATTGATATAAAAATTAATTATACAATTATTTAATTGTAATCAAACACTTTTTGTTTGCCAAACAATTTTATCTTAGAAATTTCCATACTTCAAAACTAATTGTGGTTAAGATGGATGAAATTGTTTTCACTTCATATTTATACAATATTTTGTTTTTCTAAGTATCTCCTTATAATTGACATATTTTTGGTGGTTGGCTCTACCGTTTTATAAAAGAATTGAATTATACATGTTTATTATTTAACTATCGTAAAACCCTCTTTTTCTGCCCTAATTTTTAAAGGGTTGCCCCTAATCTAATGGGCCTAAGGGCTGGCCCATATGGTGTTCAAGGCCATTAAGGCAGCCAAACCCCTCTCACTTCTATCATTCTTGCAGAAACAGTACTCTCACACTCTCCTTTTCCCTAAAAGGCTCTATTAGGGTTTAGCCCCAATCTTGGTCAAGTAGCTCAACCTCATTTCTTGCTTCATAAGTTATTCTCCAGTTCATACTTCTCCTCTCTAGGCATATTTTCGTATTTTCCAGTTAGGGTTTCGTAGTAAACTCATTTTAAAATATGTTCCGCTATCTTGTTCAGTTCATAAAACTGTTTCGTGAGCTGTCGTACTCGGCTATTGGGTGTCGAAGTCCTTGCTACCTTATTTCCAAGTAAGGAAAGCTAGGTTTTATGTATTTAAAGTTATTTTGCCGATTTTTGGTCTGTTTGTATGGATGTGATGCTTGAATAAGGTTGTTGGTCGAATAAAAATGTATGGTGTGTGAGTATGTTTGATTGATGTGGCGCTACTCTTTTTCTGCATTGCACACTTTTCGTAAAATGAAGATTCCTACTGCGTTAACCGTTGGATCAAGCTGACATTTTAACAGCTGATTCTTAACACAAAATTCTTGACTTTGACCGGTCGGATCTTTAAGCGGAGCTCTGTAGTGAGAGCAGTTTTTATCGCAAGGTCACTGTAGTTTGGTTGTTGACAACACTGCACACTTTTCGTAAAATGAACGTTACTACTTTGTTAACCGTTGGATCGAGATGATATTTTTACAGCTGATCCTTAACACATAGTTTTTTTACATTGACCGGTCCGATCTTCAATCGGAGCTCTGTAGTGAGATCAAATTTTATCGCAAGATTATTGTAGTTTAGTTGTTGATAACATTGACCTTGTTGCTTGTTTGGTTTACAACTTTCTTTATAGTTATTCAATTAAGTTGGTTCTTGTTTCATTTGGTTCTTGATTCAATCATATTTAATTTGAATATAAATACAAAAATTTTCTGAGCTTTACACAAGTTGCAGTTTTATTTCTAAAATCCCTAAATCGTTTGCATAATGTGATGTTAAGTTGGATTGCTATGTTAAAGCATGAGATGAGTGAATATGCATGAGTAAGAGGGTGTATGAGTTGTGAATGATGAGCTTGGATAAATCTTGGCATGTGATTTCAATGAAATGGTTGGTATCAAAATGGCATGGTATTGGTATGAGGTGAAATTCTATATTCATGGATTGGGAATGATGAGTTGGAATGGATTCAACAACGAATATGAATGAGGATTTGGTTATAAAGGTTGGCATGAGAGTTATGTGCATGATAAATCTTTCTTGATTGATTGAGTATGATTGGTTTGTGTCAGTGCGTAATTCCTTGGAATCTCTAGGTGAGATTTTAGGGTCGTGCTTCAGTGGTCGGGACATAATTCCATGGCCCCTGTTAGTGGGTGTCCATGGTGGTGCCCCATCTATATAACTTGGTAAGGATTCAAGGTAAGGATTGCATCCTGACACTCTAAGGAGTCAGTTAGTCTCACTTAGAGCGGACTGACTCCTGTGGTGAGAGTAGCAGGAGGCCTGAAACTCATTAAGGGCTAACCTTGTGTGTGAGGGAATTGATTCATTGTAACACTTCTAACACATAGCTCGGGGGTGAGCAGCTCGGGGGTGAGCAGAGGTATCCACCACAAGTGCAAGCATCCGCTGAATCCGACCAGGTTATATGTATCCGGATGAGTCGAGTCGAGTCTTAGTGTATTGATTTGAAAGTCATAACATGCTTAGGTGTTGTATGTATATTGGACTATGAAAGTATACCTGATAGCATGATGAAAATCTTTTTGGCTCTAGCTTACCCTTTGCTTGTTTGATTGCTTGTATGTTGTTCTTCTACTTTTGTGATGATCATCAATTTATTGATGGGAGCAGATGTGAGAGGAAATCGTGGTCAACAGGGGAGAGATGAATCCGCTGCATAGTCTTCCTAGGCTGGACTTCTTGTGCTGATTGGGCTTTTCTTTTAGGACAATGACCCATGTATTGTCTGGCCTTTGGGCTTCTTTTTTTGAAAACTTTGTCGTTATTTCTCTATGTTTTATTTTGGCATCGTAGTGTGCCTTGGTTACTATACGAAGTTGTGATTGTACTCCAGGACTGCTTAACATATTATTCTACGTGATGTTTCCTTTTAATTTGGTTTATTAATTAAATAGACGTTACAACTATTATTATTTTGTAATTTTTTTGTGAGGAAACAATAACAACAAAAATACCAAAATATGCACCGAAAATAATTTTTTCAAACTTGCAAGAATTTATGATGAACAATAACAAAAGAAAATGACAACAATAATCACAAAAAGAGAACACCAATATTTTTAACTTTCTTTACTTAGTTTAAAGAGTGAGACAAGATGAATTTGACTAAATTAGACCTTTTAGACATATATAGATGTGAGTGCAACCCAATAAGTTTATTAAATAAAATTTATTAATTTTCTAACTTCATGATGTATGATGAAAATATTTAAAACATAAAACGTGGTTTAAAGAATAATATTTGCAAAAATTAGTATCAAAAGTTTTAATTTGTTAAAGTATTTGAATTAAAAAAATAATAGAAAATGGAAAATAAAATTATACTAAAATATACAAAAATAATAAAAAAAAAAACAGTAGTAGTTAAAGCGTAAAACATACACTAAAAAAATCTAACAAAAGAATCTCATCCATAATTTTAAAGGAAAGAAATATAACTTTTTGAAGCATTCGATTCATGGCTGTGGAATGTGACACCATAGCAGAAGATATTTGGAGGTAAAATATAAGTAAGTACCAAATTTTACCCATTATTCCTTCTTGAGATAAGGAATCTGAATCCAAACATGCATAACTTAACCTTTTTCAGATCTAAATGTCTATACTTTTGCATCACACTTTTTAGTTTTCAAAACTATAAAGTAAATTTGGTTTCTCTCCCTACTTTTTCTTGTACATGGAAAATGACAAAAAAGCACAACCTAGTGGGAAACAAAGTTAAGAATAAAAAACCTCAAAATTGAAGAGTGGCTTTGCATGAATGGCCACATGGTATGAAAAGTAAATAGATTACAATTAATTTTCCTAAATTAGGGCTTTAGTGTTTATATGTCTGCATTTTAACATATAAAAATACAATTTGTAAGAAAATAGAATATAATGATTTTGTAAATATAAACTTTAAAAGTTGTGTGATTATTTAAATTGAAAATTAAGCAATTACTTTTGATCACATATTTATCAAATAGTGATGTTATTTTTAGTTTAATAAAATATAAAGTTACATGATTAAAAACAATTTATAAAAGATTTAATATATATTGATATTTGTATTTGTTACACTATTTTTTTTTGGTGAAAGACTTTTTGTAAGGCCTATTAAAATTGTTTTATTCTTTTTTGCCCTAAGGTAAAGGGTTGTCCCTTGTAATTGGGCCTAGGGCTGGCCCAAATAATAAAATCAAACCCTAATCTGCCCTAACACACTCACTCTCACTCTTCACAAAATCAGTCGTCACTCCTTCTATTCCGAGAGAGAGCTCTGGTAGGGTTCAACCGCATTTTCGAATCAAGTGAGCTCGAACCAGTTTTTCCGCTTCTCGTAAGTCCATTCCAACTCATGCTCGTACTCCCTTCTGTGTTTCTTCATATTTGTTTTCAGTTAGGAATTTGTAGTGAGCTTATCTTGAAATTTGCTCCATTGTTTTCTAGTTCATAAGCATACCCCAAGAGCTGTGGTGTCCGTGTTTACGGTTGAGTTCTTGTACTAGCGTATTCCAGGTAAGGGAAGCTAGAACCCCCTTGTCTGGTGTGATTGTGATTTGTACTATTTTAGTCCCATGATTTTCGAGTTTGATATACTGCCATGGATGCTTGGACTGGCTGGTTTTTCTTGTTTGGTATATGCTTAGGCGTGATGCAGGCGTGAACAGTGACGAGCACTGATAATCTCGCCTAAGCGAGCTTGTCTCGCCTAGGTAGAGATGGCAAATAAACCCGTCCCCGTGGGTATTGCCCGAAACCGTCCCCGTTTTGACGGGGTATCCCCGCATTGACTGGGTATGGGTATGGGTATGGGGAATCCCCGACTTTTTCAGTTGGGTATGGGGATGGGTTTGGGGATGTACATATACCCGCCATAATACCCGTCCCCGCCATATCTCCATTCTCGTTTAAATTATTAAAATATTCACAATTAATCAAGTAACCCCTATATATATATATTTTTTTTCTA
>Ga0214544_1010807_pt1 | contig 13142 bp, 4 predicted proteins | sample CNSS3metaG_FD_160074 | JGI IMG/M metagenome (GOLD analysis project Ga0214544, IMG submission 160074) | Root nodule microbial communities from cowpea collected in UCLA plant growth center, Los Angeles, California, USA - CNSS3 | ecosystem: Host-associated > Plants > Roots > Nodule | place: USA...
AAATAAATATATATATATATATATATATATATATATATATATATATATATATATATATATATATAATGATTCTCTATTAACTTACCTTAATTGTTCTTCATCCATTCCCATCTCTCTTCAATCATGTCTTTCCTTTAATTTCAGTAATAATTATTTTGATTAAAATATATCTCCACTTTCTTGTACCTTTTCATTGCCATTACGTGGGGTCGATTTTATTTTATTTTTAACTTTATTGATTGTTGGATCAACTCAACCAAAGTTGATATTTGATTCAATGTTGGTGGAGAAAATCACACACAAATAAGACAAAAAATATAATTCCCAACAAAGTGCATCTTTAAAAACAATAATGAACTTTTTTTTAGATAATTGTTATCAAATGATAATATATCACCAAAAAAATTAAGTCCCCGAAAGATTTCTTTTTCTTTCTACCCTCTCTTATATATTCTCATATATTTAGGTCTAGGACCTTCTCTTTTTTGCCCAAAAAAAATCATGTATTTTATATCCTCCATTTATAACTATAATTGTTTTAAGTTCATACATATTAAGAAAATGATAATTGGTATGTTGGTACATTAAAACACCCATATTTAATGAGTTTGGAAGATGTTAACAGTGTAGTAAAACATAATAAATGTTATTTTAAAACGAAGCGAACGTAATCAAAGTTGCAAGTAATTTATAAACTTGGATATTTGTAGTTGTGTTAAAAAAATTATTTTATTAATTAAAATTCTTTGTCATTTTTGTTTAAATATCCTAATTTGATTTTTAATTTTGTTATTTGGAAATAGACATGTTATTTCTAATCTCTTTTTAGTTGGCAAGTCAACTTGATGGGTGAAGACAACAATATAACAAATGTATTTTGGACACACAAGAACTTATACGAAAATATTCGAATTGATGAAATGCTTAAAATTTAATATACCATAAAAGAATTATATTAATTTCGAATTACTTTTGCTAATTGTTATATTATTTTTTAATTCTTTTTTTTTAAATTCACAACTGTTTCGTATTAATTTATTGTGCATGAGAACCTAGAATAAGTAATGACATATATCTTTATATAAAAAAAAATTACTATAATTGACATTCCCCCACTAAAATAATATTTCAACTTTGTCTTGAATCACAATTCTTTGAATTGTACGAGTTAAAAGCTCCTCAGATTCAACGAGTTAGGTTTAACTTTGACTCTTTGCATCCCCAAGTAGGAAACTCACTTTGAAGTTCTTAACAAAGAATCCAAACACCATAGAACACCCCTTTCTCTTTTCACATGTTTCCTTTTTCCTTCTTTGTTTATATTATTGTTGAAAATCTCAAACTAAAAATAAAACAAATTCACACTATATTACTAAATCAATAAGTTAAATTAAGTTTAAAGTTGAATTTTTTTTAATATAATTTATTGTAATTATTTTGTGTTTGAAAGTATAAGGAGAGAATGATGATTTTCCCTATGTTGTTTATAGGAAATAATTTGGTTGGTGAATAGACTTAGGTTTCGTCACTGTTAGGTATATCAGGAAGCAATTCGTTCACACCCTTTAAACATATGTATGTAGTTTGTGATTTGTCACCAACAGTTGTGACCTTACTCTTCACAAAAAATTTGATACAACTTTTTCTTGACATGATTGTGACAGGGTAGAATTAATTATTTGGCAAGGAAATTGAATGAATCAGATATATGATATATCTGGTCCAAACACGTCTCAATTGGATATGATTTTGAAAGAAAACAAAATACCAACGCAAAGGAAAAGAATGGGTCATCATCGTTATGGAAGGACAATCCAGAGAAAAACATTGGCCCTTAAATAAGATCAAATCTCACATTTCTCACCCTTTTATTATAATGTCAATGTGTTTTCAGACGAGAAAGTTTCACCGACAACAAACATTAATGAGATCTGAACTCAACTATATAAGATATTAATATTACTTTACAGAGGAGATGGTTTCATTAGGGAAAACAAACATTAATGAGACATGAACTCAACTAAATAAGACATTGACACCATTCTCAACCCAAAACTTTAAGACAATAGATATATGGGTCTTTATTCTTATATAATACTTTACTTTTTCATTTCTAACCAATATTCGACCTAGACTCACACTTGAATTTCTAAGAGTAAAAATAGCCACGTAGAGAATCAGTACCATTTTCTTTAACAGTTTCGTGTGGACACTTCTCTCTTATCAACCCTTCTATTATGCATACTTATCAATTATTCTATCATTCATCTCTAAATGGAAACAGAACATGACAATACCTGAACCTTCCAAGAATCCATACATATATAATACAACTTCATCTGCATTCTACAACTTATAATCAAATAATTTGAGATACTGGTTTTTTCCCCATCGCATTATTATGGTACACTTTTTTATGTACACGCTCATTTAAACTTCACATACAAAATCAATGCTAGGAAATAACACTCTAGGGAAAGAAAAGTAAGAAAAATAAGAAAAATTCTCTGGTATCAATAACCGAGGTAATTTGAGTGTACTAGTCTTTCACTTTCACCGTGTTAATTATGAGTCGTGGTGGTTCATTGAGAGAAGTGTCTGTGTCTGAGATGTGTTTAACAGCAAAAAGATTCAGCATTTGAGTTTCTCTTCTTTTGAAATTGAATTTTTGCAGTGAGCAATTGCGGCTTGAATGGCTGCTTGCAACTCTTCCATGGTACTGTCTCTAGCAGAAGAAGGGAGAGGTGTGGTTGTTGCAATCAAGAGACCACTGTTTGTTGGAGAAGTTCTCATTGATGCTGGTGCTGAATATTGTTCTCTCCAGCTCTGCTTATAATTTCTTGGAGTTACATTTCCTGAATAAGAATAACTCTGTCCACAACTGGGTCTAATCTTCTTCTCTCTTTCTCCTTTGAAAAGCATCTTCGGTTGAACCATTCTCAAGTACTTTTTGATTGCATGGATCACATCAAACCTCACCTTCTTCTTCTGCTTCACTTTATCTTCCTTGCTATCTCGGCACCCTTTGTGGCCCTTGGCTAATCCAAACAATGAAAATGTAAACTTGGACTTACCTTGTACCTTGTTTTTTCCCATGTTGTTGTTGTTGCTGGTGCTGTCTAAGGTGGTGCTGTTGCTGCTGCTGCTGCTGCTATCCTTAATGATGGGGTGGTTTTGGTGTTCTAATAAGTCTGTGATGGGGAGGGTGAAGCTTTCCATGGAATTGGTTGAAGAGCGAGGTGAAGAAGGGAGGTGTGAAAGGAGGTGCAGAGGGAGCAAGTGACCATGGAAGAAAATGTCATCAGCAGGAGATAAATCAAGTGCAATGGAAGATGGTTGAGCTTTGGAGTTATTATCTTGGGGGAATGTGTGGTGGAGGGAGATTGTGAAGGAGAATTCTTGAGAAGGGGAAGAGGGAGTTGAAGATTGTGGTGATGATGAAGCTTCTTCTTCTTCTTCTTCTCTATTTTCTTGTTGCCATGATAACTGTGCTGGTGCTGCTTCAATTTGGTGCTGATGAGTCTCCATAAGAGTGAGGTTGGCTTGAAGGCTAACAAGATTTGATGCAATATCTGAAAATCTTGGTGTTTAGTCTTTTCTTTTTGGTAGGAAGAGAATTGAAAAAGCTTTGTGATCTTGTGTTGTGTGAGTGTCAAATAAACCTTTAGGAAGGTATAAAGGAATCAAAGAGAAGCAAAAGAAAGAGAAGGACTCTTTGTCAAACCGCATTTGGTCTTTTGACGATGTATTGTCTGAAATTACTCATAATTTTGTTTTTATCTTTAAAAGTTTAGAAAATAAAAAAAAATATTTAAACTGTATTTGATCTCGACTTTTAAATGAGATATATCTTTATAGATTTACCGGAACATATTCATGACCGGTGTCATTCTTTTGCTTTATGCTACAAAAGTTGGTGTTACTTACAAGAGTTCTGTGTAATGCTATAGAATTGAACATCTTTTATTTCTGGTTTGATGCAAGTGTAAGTTACACTTTAAATAAAGTTATGAAAGTGGAGTGCTTAATAAAAAAAATTATAATTTTTTTATTTTAAAAAAATTAAATTGAATGTGTTATTAATATTTTATATAAAATATACTCGATGTAGTATCTTTTTAATGAATTCCCATAGATGTGAAAAAGAAAAAGAAAATGAATGAGTGGTGAGTGGTGAGTGGTGTGTATAGAAAGGGTTGGATCCTTCTGAGGAGCAATTGGGGAAATAAGGTGAGAAAGAGCCAAATTTAGGCACCAGAACGTGATGGGATTGGCCACGCTGCATTTCACATCACACGTTATAGATCAAAACTGGCCTTTATTTTGTATATGTTATACACAAATTTGATTTTTTATTTACAATTATAGTTTATTTTAATTTTTATAGTTTCTTTTACTTAGTTGGATTTAAAGATTTCAAATAAAATCATTTTATTTTATTTTATTTATTAAATTAGTTTTAATCATTTAAAATATCATGTCTCAATCTAAAAGGTGTCATATATCAAATTCTTTAAAAATATTATGTGTTAAAATTTAAAACATGTTATATATTAAATTAGAAGAGATCTAAAATAAAAAAAATTCTAATTCTAATACCTGATATATTTCAAACAATGTTAAATTAACGAAAAGAATTAAATTAACTTTATTTTATTGAAACTCGAATGAGTATAGAAATCAAAATGAGTCATAAATCTAAATATAAAACAAATTCGTATTTTTGCAATTTACCAAATAAACATATATAATATTAGTTTGTTTTGTTTGTTATATACTTTTAAGTATTTACATGTAGTGCTTTATTGAGAAAAAAACGCAGCTCCTTTTTATTTTATTTATTGTTTCACATGTTTTTTTCTCTTTTTTCTTGGAACGGTTATATATATATATATATATATATATATATATATATATATATATATATATATATATATATATCTCTTTATTCTCATAAAAATAACCTCTTCATATTTTAAAATCTTTCTATTACAATGAGAATGAATAGGTTTATGATATTTTTATGGGAATGAAAATTACTGTTTATAATAACTATTTATTTACATTAGACTTTTCTTTTTCTTTTAATTTAAAGTTAAATAGTAACCAACCAAACACGTTTATAAGAATATAGTTCTTGGATATAATAGTCTAAATAATAACATTCCCATAAATACAAAAAAATATGTGAAACAAAAGTTCTAGACTAATTTCGGTCTAGATTTCACACTTATTTTTAAAATTGTTTTTTTATTTAATAACTAATTTAGTTCTTGTTTTTATACTTCAAAACCATAAAATATTATTGAGTGAGTAGATTAACAGATATAAAATTATTTCAGTTAGTATCATTCAAAAAAATTATATATTCTTGAATTATTCGGAACATTTTAGAAAGTATAATCCTACATGTGCACCAGAGTTACTATATTTGGGGATAAAGAAACTTATAGTTCATCCATTAATTTTTATTTTAACTATCATGCTTAATTTTTATTATATTAACAATATTCATAAAAGAGAGATTTCTGAAGTTCTATTACGTTTAACTTGGCTGTTTGAATTCAAACCAAATAATTAAGATCATTAATTTAGAGTAATAATTTCTTATTCAATAATCTATCAATAGCTTGCAGACCTATGAAATGAAAATAAATGTTAATAGTTATTTTGTTTATGTAAATGTGTGCAAGATGAATAAGTCATAGGTTTGATTATTCAAACACGTTTTTTCTTTTACTAATATTAGCACAAACATAATCAAACTACCTTTATTGACTAAAATTGGTTTCAACAGTACAAAACTATATTATAAACAAAATATGACAACTTACGTTTAACATTATGATTTTACTGATGAAATGAAATGAAACAAAACAAATAAAATTGAGTTAAATATGTTTTTTTTTCCTTTCAATTTTAGTGAAATTTAAATTTAGTTTTTTTTTAAAAATTTTGACTAATTTAGTCATTCATTTTTAAAAATGTGGAAGTTTAATCTTTTTAACTAAATTTTGTTAAGTTTATCTGACGTTTCGAGCGCATTTTATAATAATATTTGAATTATTTACACTATTTGACACATTTTCGTTTCAATGTCAACTCAAATATTATCGTAAAATACGTTTAAAATGTCAAATAAACTTAACAAAATTTGGTAAAAATAACTAAATACACATATTTCTAAAAATAAATAACTAAATTAATATAAAGTTTCAAAAAATAACTAATTTCAAAATTCACTAAAAATTAAAGAAAAAAAAAACATATTTAACCCAATAAAATTTGTATACTACATTTTAAACACTATAATAAATTTTGATATCAATTTTATCCACAGTGCATTTAATTTCATTTTATGGCCTTACATCATCACACAGATTTATTCGTTCTATATTAAAGTTCACTCACACGTTAATATTATTAAACATGAAAATTTAATTTAATTTTGAGATACTTTTATAAATGAGTCGATTCTGATCTCTTTCAAAATATAACTTATACAGTAATATCATTTACTTCAATGATAATTTTTTTTTTTAAATATTTTTTCCCTAAATTTAATTAACTTTTGCAAATAATAATAATAACAAGATACAAATAAAACTATAAAAAATATGTATTTCAACTTACTCTTATATATCCTAATAACATTTAATAAAAATGTTATATCAATTTTAATTAACAATGTATTTTTTGTAGTTGTAAGAAAGTTAAATAAGAACAATTAATATGCTCCTATTAGATTTGTTAGCATGGATACAAATTTAAGTTTTTAAAGCATTTGGAGATAACTGTTTATGTGAGTGAGTCTCCTGAAAGAGAAAGTTCGATGTGCGTTTATACGAAGAGTTTGAAAATTGCACCGACTAGATCAAAAGGAATCTTTGAATATAGCAAATTTATTTTTGGACCCTTGTGAAGAGACAAGGATAAGAACAAAAGTAATTTAGATATAATTAAGTGATATTTATAATAAACAGAAAAATTAGAAGTTACTAACGATCTAAATAAGTTTACTAAAATGAATAAATTTAAAAATTAAATATATAATTGTTAAATTTATTTACTTTTGTTTCTACCACAGTTCCAATAATTTTACATTGCTTAGAAGGTGAAATCTAAAGTAATTTAAATATTTCTTCTACCCTTCGCTTCGAGATACCTTTTAAAGACAAAACTTTGACGAAGTCGAACCCCCAACAATATCTCAGATATATAATAATAGATTAAATATATTTTTGGTCTCTCAAGTTTCAGTGAAATCTCTAATTAGTCCATCTTTGAAATTTTAGACCAATTTAGTCTTTCATCTTTAAAAATACATGAATTTAGTCATTTAAACTAAATTTTGTTGAGTTTATGTGACGTTTCAAACACGATTTACGATAATATTTGAGCTAATATTAAAGAGAAAATGTGTCAAAAGATGTAAATATTTCAAATACTAACATGAAATGTGTTGTGTTTGATATGTCAGATAAACTTAACAAAATGTAGTCAAAAGGACTAAATCTACGTATTTGTAAGAATGAATGACTAATTGGTCTAAAATTTTATAAAAAGACTAATTCCAAATTTTATTAAAATTTAAGAGAAAAAAAACATTATTAATCCTATAATAATTGACAATAATTATATCATTTAACTTACATGAATCAGAACAATAACATCCACTGTGCACCGATGATAAAATTGGAATGGTTAGGAATATTATTAATTTATTTTGGATAAAAAAAAAACTTAAAATTTAAATTTAATATAAATAAATATTTATTAGTTGTGTGTGTGTTTGGTCCTTGTGATTGAGTTCCCCACGTGCACTCAAAGGTGTTTGGTGTTAACAGAGCAAAGAGTCAAAAAAACAAACACAACTCTCCAAATTCTAATCTTTCATTTTATGTCAACTAGTGAATGGCCCTATTCCTTTGCAATTCAAGATTCTATTCCTATCATTTTCTTTCATTTTCATCACTAACAATTCTTTTATAACACTTTTAATAATCTCTTACTTACATATTTTTCAGTGTAGTTACATGTGATGAACCAAATAATATCCAAATAGTGGATTACTATTGATGATGATCTTGGAAATATAAAAAGCACACACACACGTTGACCCAATAATTAACGTAGTACAATCATATAAAGAGTGAAAGTAATTTGTTGCAAACCAGAATGAGATCATCATCACCACATTGAGTTTCATATTTTTCTTATCCTCAATGGGAGCTAATACTAACCATACGTATTCAACTTTGAAATTATGTTGAATACTAACCATACGTATTAGTTAGATTACAAAAGGTGATAATAGTCTAAATTATTTATTTATTTAGACAATTAATTGAATTAATATAAATTAAATTGATGCTAATTTTAGAACGGTGTAACACATATTTTATTTGTAGAGTTAAATATGATTTTGGTATTTAAATTTAAACATGAAAATGAAAATTGTTAATGTTGCCATCTTTGATAATTTTAGTTCTAAATTTTAAAATAAATTGATATAATTTTTTTAATTTAGTTATGTTAATTTTTTTTTTGTTTTAAATAGTATTTTAGGACAATATTTAAAATGTTTACGCAATTTATCATGTTTAAACTCAAATGTTAATTTGAAATTCCGTTTAACATGTAAAAAAAAAATTAACATCAATGATTAAAAAGATTATATTCATTCATTTTTAAAGTTTAAAAATTAAAATGTATTAAAATTTAAAATATGGATAAATTCCAATTTTATACCGAAGACACTATAAAAATATATTTAACCTTGATTTATTATATGATAATGTTTCTTTTCCATTGGAAATATCTTACTCTACACACATTTTAATTAATATTTTATTTGATTGTTGATGTTTTTAAGATAGAAAAATTCTTTTTATTGTTATGGCTTATAGTTTTATTTAAAATTTAAGTCTTATATTTTATAACATGTTAGCATATTTTAATATAAAAAAAAGTGTTATAAGGTATAAATTACGATCTAGAATATGACTCATACAATGAAAATCTTCTTAAGCATTAAATTATTTCTTTTCTCTTATTGGTCACTTTAGTTATCAAGGGTGTTTCTTATTTGTTCTTAATTACAGCTTATTATTTTCATTTGAAATAAAGATGTACGTACATCTTATGAATATAAATAAACAATACATATGTTATCATCTTTTGCTTTTTTATAATATTTTAATAAATAATTTATTTAAATAAACTTTAGATTTTTATTTTGTAACTAGGCATAGTTATACTAAAAGATGTTGTGATTGATAAATGGGGCTATCTAAAAGAAATAGTACCTTATTTCAAATCATAACTTGTATCAATGAGAGTGAGTAATTTTCTTAATCATTATATAAAATTTTGTCAGCAGTTTTTTTTTCATGGGTTAAATATGTTTTTGGTTCCTTAATTTTTGGTGAAAATTGGAAATAGTCCATTATCGAAACTTTAGACTAATTTAGTCCATCAATTTTAGACTAATTTAGTCCATCAATTTTGAAAATACGTGTATTTAGTCTTTTTAATCAATTTTTTTAAAATTTATTTGACGTTTTAAACGCATTTCATAATAGTATTTGAGTTCTTTACATCGTTTAACTCATTTTCGCTTCAATGTTTACTTATAAACGCGTTTAAAACGTAAAATAAACTTAACAAAATTTGGTTAAAATGACTAAATTCACTCATTTATTAAAGATGAGGAACTAAATTAGTCTAAAATTATATAGAGAAATTAATTCCAATTTTCACTAAAAGTTAAAGTTAAAGCACCACAAACATATTTAATATTTTTTCATTAATGAAAGAGTGGCCATGTGAATGAGGGTGAAATTTGTGTGTCCGTGTGGCTATGGCCCTACATTGACTGAGAAGGACATTGATAGATAGGGAAAAATAAAGAATGAAAATGCAGAAAAGGAAAAGAAAGAAGAAGACTTAGGGGTTGCATTGTGGACCTAAACACACGTGTATAGGGTTAAGAGGGTCCATCAACCAAACATGGAAGAATTTTGTATGAATGGTTTAGGTCAACATCTTAATCATGGTGCCATTATTTGCTTGCAAACGCTCACTCATCCATATTCTAAGTCCCTTTTTTCAAAGATAAGAGAGAACTAGTTGTTAAAAAAAATTGTATGCTATTTAAAAGTGTAAAGAGTGAGAAAAATGGATATATAAGACAAATTATAATACTTTACCCTCATGTCATCAATGGAAAACCATTCTTTCATTTTCTTGTATTAATTCAATGGTGGTTTTTCTTTGCTTCACATTCTTAAATTATTATTTGGCCATCTTAGATTTTTATATTGATATTATTTTGTATTATTTAGTGATCACTCAAGAGTTTAGAATATTTAAATCAAACTTAAAAACGAGCCTTTTTATTTATTAATAAAACAATTCATATTGGAATGTATCTTAAATTTATTTGAAATTTATTTTTCAAAAAATTTTTGATGTAAAATTATCTATTAAATTGTCGTAATTAATTTCATTTAGTATTTTTTTAATAGATAATAAGGTCAATTCATTTAATTATTATATTCTTTTTTTATATAATTAAGAGTGTCAATTGGTTTATTATTTTTCATCCTATAACTTTGTTTAAGATATTTAATTTTGAAAATAAATTCAATCCATTAAGATTCAACAAATGATCATGTTTCAAAGATTTTTCAAGGTTTAAAAATTCTTCTTTCAAAATTATACACACTAGTGACTTTAATTTTTTAACACTAAATAAAGAACAAGTTTTAATTTTTTTTTTTACTTTAGGCTTTTACTTGATATGATGTATTGTCGCAGTGATAAGGAAGAAATGTCAACTAGCTCTTTCTACCACTTTGAAGAAGTAGAAACTAAGAGACACAAGGAATAGAATCTGTGGATCAGAAGCCACGAAGAGAGAAAAGAACAACATAGAAATAAGATTTAATTAGTAAGAGAATATAGATAACTAATCAGTCTCTTTATCCTTAACCAAATTATGATTTATTGAACAAAGTTGTTAGTTCATTAAATATCATTTTTAGTAATTATAAAAATTAATAGTAACTCATAATATTTTAATTAAATTTCATTCTCAAACATAATTTTACAATAAATTTAATAGAAGTATATTAGTGTTAAAAGAAGTTTTTGGAGGTTTGTTTTTAGAGGGCCTATAACAAGGGCTTTACCTGCTTGAGCCTTAAGCGAACCTCGAGTCTTAGATTTTTAGACATTTGTTATTAGAGTGTTCTTACAAAACTGAGATAGTTCTATAAGACCAAAGTTTGTCCAATATGCTCCTACTCTTCTTCGTATGACCCTTGTCTCTTTGATCCGGCCATGTTCCTTGTCCTTACCATGTGGTCTGACATGCAGAAGAAAATACTCAGGGAAGCCAAATTATATTTTTTATATATAAATTATTTTTTCTAATTAAAAAAAATTACATTTTTTCTCTCTATTTTCTCTACTTAAAATAAGCATATATGTGACAATAATATATATGTATGTATGTATGTATGTATGTATGATGTATATATATATATATATATATATATATATATATATATATATATATATATATATATATATATATATATATGAAAATGTAGCATAAAGTTTATCATCAACAATAATATAATAAAAGAAGCAAAAACTACCTTTAGTCAAAGTGTTGCCCTATGCTTTTTCAATGATTTGAAATCTTCAATAATTGAATCAGAACTAAAGTTTGTTGTAATATCCCTTTCAATATAGACTATCACACTACTTGCTAAAAATCCAGTCTTCATCTTATTTGTCTACCTGTTTTTGATTATTTTCATTGTAGAACAAGATCTTTTTTTCAGTTATAGATGTAGGAACTAGAAGAGTCATGATAAGACGAAGTAATTTATCAATCAAGTAGTCTACTTCAGAATTTTTTGTTGTTGCTAAACATGCATATAATTCTTGCATTGTTGATAAATTCTTCACATTTGAATCTTCACGAGCATAAATAATGAAATGTTAAAATTGAAAATTCAAATTAATCTTCTCTTGGTCATTGAAATCCATGTGATAATATTTGTCTATCAATTCACGAGCATCAATTCTTTTACTCTTTATCATAATTTTTCTAATATAAATTTATCACCTCTCACCTATTTAGAAAAAGATAAATTTATCACATCCAAAATTAAATATCAAAACCAAGACTCAATATTTCAAGAAAAGTAACAACTTTTAAATGATTAGTCTCTCTAACCTTAAAGTAGATTCCTAATATTGTTCTTCCCTTACATAACTTCAAAGCTTAAAATAGCTTTATTTATACAAAGTAGAATTCGATAGAGCATGATTTTATGATCTCTAAAAATAGAGATCTACTTAGATCATAAAGAAGTCACATGCAAGATGAAAACAAATTGCTTAAAAAAAGGTAAAAAATGAACTTACTCAAAAAAAAAATGTTCGTTCAAAATGTTTCGTGACTCTAAAAAAAATGAACTTACTTAAAAAAAAAAACTAACTTAATATAAATAATATAATAATATCTAAATATAATTTTAATACATATATATTAAAATGAAAAAAAATTAGGAGAGTCGAGACTCTTCCTATCACTCCTATCACTACAAAGAATCGCCCCTGCTGTCATAGTTGTCATCAGCCTTACGATAAGTGTTAAAATGTTCTTACTTAGTCCAGATATACAATATATTCTTGTTGTTGCTTGTCCAACTTCATTGTCCAATATACTCTTTTCATGCTATTTAAAAATTCATTTAACTCATTTTTGTTTGCTTCTTACATCTTATTAGATTCATATACATTATTTACCCTCACTGTTCTTTTATTTCAATTAATCTTTATCATTTTGTATAACTACTTTAGTTTTTTCGTTTAAACTGTTATTTTTCTCCAATTTCTAAAATTTTTATTACAAAAATAAAAAATAACAAAAAGTAATCAAATTTCACTCATATCTATTTAATAAAAATAATAAAAATAATAATAATATAATTTTTAATCTTATAGTAGCGAATTAAGTACTGAAATTAATTATTTTTAATTAAATTTAGTAAATCAAAGAATTTTTTTTTCTATATTGAAAATGTTAATCCAAAAAAAAAAAAAAAACTTAAAATCAAAAT
>Ga0214544_1010808_pt1 | contig 13142 bp, 4 predicted proteins | sample CNSS3metaG_FD_160074 | JGI IMG/M metagenome (GOLD analysis project Ga0214544, IMG submission 160074) | Root nodule microbial communities from cowpea collected in UCLA plant growth center, Los Angeles, California, USA - CNSS3 | ecosystem: Host-associated > Plants > Roots > Nodule | place: USA...
CTTTATTGGGCCACTGTTCCGAATTTGGACTAATTTCACATTATTTGGCCTAATTTTTATTTTTAATTATTTTTAGGTATTTGGGTGAAGCAATTTTGGAGCTTGGACATTAATATTTAGTTGAAGAGACTTTCCACATCATTGCCACATCATTTCCATGTCATTTTCACGTCAGCAAAGTCAATGGGTCAACATTTGAGGCCCAGAGTGACATTTTTGTAAATCTAAGTGGCAAAGTGACAGTTTTGTAAATATGAGTGGCAGGGGTGATATGACCACGAATTAGGTCTGCATGAAAAGGGACCAGCCGCTCCATCATCTTGAACCTCTCTTCAAAACCTCCATTTTCGTTCTCCAAGCTTCCATGGACGTGCCCCTTGTGGTTTTTCACGTTTTTGGCTCATTTTTACCGTTTTTATGCATATTTGACAGCACCCATTGAGGGTTTTACGTTTTGAATTCATTTTCTTGGCTGGGCAGTTCGTTTTGTGGGTTTTATACAACTAGAACAACACCCATTAATGGGGTCTTCACATTTATATATGATAGCACCGTTTTGCATTCCATTTAAGCTTTGAAATCTCTATTTTTGCTCTTACATTGTTTTTTCAGATTTCATAAGTTAGGGTTCTTGGTTCTGTTTTTGTGATTCCAGTTTTGAAGTGTTTAATTGCTCATTTCCATGTCTAGCTAAATTCGTGTATTGACTTCTTGATGAAGAATGCAATGAAGCTTTGAGGTTGTGCTTGTTTTGTGAAATCTGCCATGTTTTTGTTCTGAATTCGTGGAATGCATGTGGTGAGTCTGTTAATGCTTAATTTACAAAGTAATTGCATATGTTTTGGTTAAGATACGTTCATGCTTAATATATGTAGCTTAGCTGTCACGAATTTAAGGATGTGTGCATTGCTTAATTGCATAATGAAGTTAGATTGTACTTTTCGCTTAGTGAATTATTATCTAGTGGATTGAGATAAGGCAAGTTGGTGTTAATTTGATGGCCTATGATAAGTGAAATTGCGTTTGAATCAAGGATGTCAATACAGTTTTAATCACTATAGCATTTAATTTAATTTGTTCATTAGCATTCTGAATCTGTCTGCCAATCCCCCCCTGTGTTTTATTGTTGTGTTCATCTAGAAATTTCGCTTTGAATGAAAATATTGGTCGTTGGGAGACGACTTGGTTCACTTTCATGTACTGCATTTAATATGTTTTAATTTGGTGGTGTACGGCCTCTATCAAATTTGACGCCGTTGCCGGGGACCAATCGTTTTGTTCAAAGTAAAATTTTCAGTGTTTGTATTTCGTGTTTTGGTGTGTGTGTGTGTGTAGTTCAAGTGTGGTTGAGTTGGTATATGTTCATTGTGATGTTAATGTTGTGTTAAGTTCAATGCATGTTTCCATTTCTGTGTGTTTCTGTGTAGTGTAGTGTGAATAGTGTCGCGACGCGCATGAATAATGTCATCTAGTGTATGAATAGTGTCCGAATCTGGCATTTAACTTCTGGATTTTTGCTCTGGTAGCTACGGTGCTTGTTTTGACTTGAAATTTTTTCCCCCCACTTCTAAGACATTGAACTTGATAGGAAAAATAGCTGGAGCAGTTGAGTTAAGAGATTCAAAAAAATTTTGGACTGATTTTTAGTGAAACTTCAGAGGACCATAACTTTTGCTCTGGTTATCAGAATCACTATTATTTTATATGCATTTGGGGTGGAATTTGCTTCTTCAAAAGGGTCCATTTAAGCAATTTTGACCATTACAATTTCATCTTTCTACTTGTTAAACACAATTATTGTTGCGTTTAGGTTTTCCTCAAAGAAAAATGTTACATGCATAATTATTAACAATATTTCATACAAATTAAAAACATGAGTAGTTCGCATTCTCTGCACATGAAACCAAAAATTAGTTTCGCACAAAAATAGGAAGCATGCAAGTAAAAAAAATGGAAACTTTCCATTAACGTAATTTGTAAAATCAGTTCCAAAATCTGCATTATAGTGATTTTCATCATCCACAATGAGAAGCTACCTAAAACCTACATGCAAGAAGGTTGAAGCATCAATGGATCCTGAAGCCAAAAAAATGGGTTTGAGCGAACACTAAAAGGTTTTTTCTTTTACAGAGACAAAGTGAATAATGAAAACTTTTGTACCTACTTGTAGAATGAAGATGAAAAGTGAGAGGTTTGATGGAAGTTTCAAGAATTTGAGAGGATTGGAGGTTTGGAAAAGGAGAGAAGGCAGAAAGAAAATGGAAGTTTTTGAAATGAGCTTTTAAAATGAGAGTGGTTATATAAAAGGTCTATTTTAAAACTTCAAATTTTTAAACATCATTTAAAGGCCCTAGAGGATAGTGGCTCAACACTAGATTTTTGTGCTCAAGCCAGATGAGTCATTATTTTTCCCTAATCCATTGCCTTTTTGTGTTCATCTTTATGGATGTTTAGTGCTTAATTGTCTATTTTTAATTCATTTTCATCAATTGGGCTTCATTGGGTCATTATTCTGAATTTTGATTAATTTAACATTAATTGTTCTAATTTTTGTTTCTAATTATTTTGTAGGTATTTTTGTGAAGCAATTTTGAAGGTTGGACATTAATTCTAAGATGAAGAGAGAGTTACCACATCATTGTGACGTCAATCCATGTCATTTCCATGTCACTTTAGTGTTTGGGCTAGCATTTTCAGTCCATAGTGGCATTTATATAATTTTGCACCCCATAATGGCATTTTCTAAATTTAGGCCTCTATGGTGATATGACCACGTTAGGGGTTTAGGGTTTTAATGGTAGAACCCTCATTTTCGTTTTATCATCTTCTTTTTCGCATTTTTGGAGAGCTTGGAAGAGCCATTGATGGCCGCCACTCTATTTTGAGGTTTTGGTGCATTTTGGACCACACCCATGTTAGGGTTTCACATTTTGGTTTGATAATTTACATTGCAATTCCATTTCCCCTTGTTTATGATGCGTTTTCATTCTGGTTTATGCTATAACTCGAGTCCCATGGAAAACTAATTTGCAGTATTGATTCTTTGATGAGAATGTGATGAAATCTTAAGATTTTGTGCATATTTTTCGCTTTTTATGTTGCTTTTCATCATTTTAATTGGTGGTTGGTTGTTGGATACGAATTATGGGCATGCTTAATGTTTGGGTTTTCATTCTTGTATTGAAATAGACTTGAATTCATGCTTAATGTCTTTGGGTTCTATTTTTGGATGTTCTCATATATGCTTAATCAGTGGTTATGATTAAATGATGTGATGAAATCGTGTTAATTCTCGTTTAGTGGTTTAATTACGATTTCACAAGAATTTCTAGATAGCATGCTTAATTTGGTGATCTGTGATAGGTGGAATTTTATTTGAATCAGAGAATCAATGCGTTTTTATCAAATCGGCAATTAACAATTTAATTTTGTGTTGAAATTGTGAATCTGCCAACCCATCCCACCTCCCCCTTTGTTTAATTTGGAAAGCTTTGATTGAAAACAATGGTCATTGGGAGACGACCTTGGGTTAACTCCTGAGTACTATATTTATCTATTTAATTTGGTTGGGTACGACCTCAATAAGAGCCCAAAGCTTTGTTTTTGTTCAAATTGTAACCGCTTATTTTTTTTTAGTTTTCCAATCATCTCCTACTATTCTCACCCTTTTTTATTCTATTTTAGAGGCATCCTAACTAAGAAAAAATATAAAATAAAATTCAAAACATAAATCAAAAGAAACTAGTTATTTATGTTGGGTTGCTTCTTAGTAGTGTTTGCTTAACGTCTTTATCTCGATGCCTTATTTATCATTTGTCATTTAATATTGTCCTTGTGGTAGTCCTACAAAGTCACCACCTTGGTATTTCATGAGTCTCTATCCATTCAAAAGCCAACTCCTCTTTGTCATAGGATCTTTAATTTCAATAGCTCTATATGGCTTGGCTATCTTGACAATGAATGGTCCAAATCAATTGGACTTCAATTTTCCTAGAAACAGCCTCAACAATAATTGGTTTGGTTGAATTATCTACTCTTTAAGATCTTCTTATCACTAAAGGCCTTCATCCTTCTCTTGTAAATGCTAGTGATTCATAGGTATGCATTCTCAACTCTTACAATTCATGCATCTGAGATTCTCTCCTCTCACCAACAACTTTTAAATCATAATTCAGAGTCTTTAAAATCCAAAAATGCTTAGTGGTCAAACTCCACTGGTAAGTGGCAAGCCTTTCCATACACAAAATGGTATGGATCATACCTATAGATGTCTTGAATGTTGTTCTATAGACCCATAGAGTTTCATCCAAATTCAATGATCAATCCTTCCTTGAATTAGAAATTGTTTTCTCTAGAATTACTAAGTTATTTTTTTTGAAATTTTAACTTGTCCATTATTCTGAGGATGATAAGGTGTAGTCACCTTATGTTTGACATTACAATGGTCAAGTATGCGTTTGAGCTGCTCATTGCAGAAATGGTTGCCTCCATCACTAATTAGCCATCTGAATAGTAGTTGTTTATAGGCTTAAATAGTCATTTGGTTCTAGTTTTGGTCCACTCTTTTCAATTTGGTCCTAGTTTAAGATTTGTTTTCAATGTGGTCCTAAATTTCGTATCGTTTAATCAAGTCCATTTCCTGAACGCCGTCAAAATCGTTAACAGAATAATGTACACAGTGAACTACTCTTGTATGTGGGTTCATTGAATATCAGGGGGCTTTGATTTTGCTAAGTGTATTAAGGTTGTCGGCCTAAACCGACTACTTCCTTTGGCGGTTTGTGTTGCCCACATGCTGTCTTAGGCAAGTTATTCCCCTAGATGTTTATGTTACCGGTTCAGGCCGGCTAGGCTTAGGTCAGCCGAGACTAGGCCGGTTACTTGAATGTTTTGGTGTATAGGTATAGTGATCATTTCATTATTATTTTGTTAAGTTGGCTTGGTGTGGTACACTAGTCTCCCAGCCTTGACTGACATAGGTGTCGGTCAAGGGTGATATATGCTAGTGGGATCGGCTAGGTGTGGTACAATTTTATTTTATAATTATCTTTATTATTATTATTATTATTATTATTATTATTTATTTTATTTTACTATTATATTATTATTATTGTTATTATTATCATGTTTTGTTTTATTGGTGATTTTATTATCATTATTATTGTCTTATTATTATTTTTTTATTTTATCATTATTATTATTTTATTTTATTAATATTGTTGTTTTATTATTGTTGTTTTATTTATTTTATTATTATTTTCATTATTTTTATTTTTATTTTTAAAATTTTGTTTTATTACTATTATTATTATTATTTATATTATTATTATTATTTTGTTATTATTTTATTATTATTTTTATTATTAATATTACTATTTTCATTTTTATTATTTTTATTATTAGTATTATTATTTTCATTTTATTTTATTCTATAATTAACTTTATCTTTATTATTATTATTATTTTATTTTACTATTATTTTATTATTATTTTTATTATTATTATTGTTTTATTTTATTTATGATTTTATTATATTATCATTTATTATTATTGCTTTATTTTATTTTTATTATTTTATTATTTTATTATTATTATTATTATTTTATCTTATTAGTATTATTGTTTTACTATTATTGTTTCATTTTATTTTATTATTCTTTTCATTATTATTATTTTTTATTTGTATTGTTTCATTTTATTATAATTATTATTATCATTATTGTTATTGTTGTTTTTATTATTATTATTATTATTATTATTATTATTATTATCATTATTACTATTTTATTGCCCCATGCGATAGTTGGGACAATGGTTATGTATTCTTCCTGCTTTTGTATATTGTTTGGTTGTTTAGGATTGTGTTGGACTATGATCCAGTCATGTTATTATGACTAGATAAGCATATTTCATGTTATAGATCGTATGTATAGTGTTTGAGGTTCTTTGGGACTTGCTTCAAAGTGCCAAAAATCAGTAGCAGTGACGCTACTAGTGTGGCGCCTAGCGACTTGGGGTGTGCTGCCTGGCGGCTTGGGGTGTGCTGTTAGGTGATAAAGGAAAAATAGAGAAGCTTGGAACGCATGGCGCTTGGCGGAAAATGTGATCCCGCCAAGCGGAAAAGATCTGGTAAAGGCTCTGGAAAGCGTATAGCGCCTAATGATGTGAGGTGTCTACCAAGCAGTTTGGATCCAAGTTTTGCCTAGCGACGCGAGGATTGCACCAAGCAGTTTTGGGTGCAGTGTTGGATCGCGAGGAGGATTCCTGCACCGCTTTGGATGGAGGTCATGAGGCGATGCTTTGCTGGGGGCCCAGTTACAAGTGTAACATGTATTGGGGTAACACATGCCCACTCTAGGTTGTAGCCTGGTGGTTTTGGATGTCCAATGGAGTGTGCGAGATTGTGGTTCGTACGATGAGGTTCCGGAAGATTGCCCTCTTTAGTGTAACTGATTGAGTTTGGTAGTCTGGGGATAACTACAAACTGTGGTTCGTTTTGGGGAACTCCACTTGGTGTCGCGAATTGTGGTTGTTGCAATTTATTCTCGCGTGTGGACTATTAGGCGGTGGCCTGTAGTCAGAGGGGCGAGTAGACACTCATGCAGCAAAGATCGATCAATGTACTCATCAAAGGGTGTAGTATCAAGATGCGTCGAACATAAGGTTTGGGAGTTGAGGATTGAGGATTGGGGTGCTAACCTAGGTCATATTTTGAATTGCTTTATTACTTATCTTGTATTTATCTTTCTTGTATTCGAGCTCACCCTATCTGTGTGTGTTTGGCGATGATCATGTAACTCGTTACATGGGAGCAGATGTGGATGTAGGTGAGCACGTGGATGCTTAGATTCAGAGTGGGGCCAGCTATGGGAGTTTTTACTAGTTTTCTTCATGAACTATTTTGTAATGAATATTATGAACAATTAATCTTTGTAATAATTGAACGTCGTATGGATTTTATAATTGACGCGTTGAAATAAAGTTTTAAATTTTCCCGCATTTTGGGAAAAGGAATTATCATAAATGCGATTTTATACTTATATCCATTTTTTAATTATTTAAATTAATAATATCCGGTCGGGATGTTACAAAATGCACAATGCACACAATGGACAACCTCCTTAGATCTTCAATGGAAGAAAATCCCCAAATCTAAATCAAACCCTAAACCCAAAAAAGCCACGTCAATGAACAAACAGTGAACAGAGTGCATCACGTTACAAGAACAATCCACCGTGTACATTATTTGTTAACAATTTTGACGACGTTAAGGAAAAGGACTTGATTGAAAGAAATTTATGAAAATTAGAACAATTCGTAAGCTAGGACCAAATTGAAAAAAGTTGACCAAACCTAGGACCAAATGACTATTTAAGCCTTATTTCTACCCATTTAGACACATAATCCACTACAACTAATATGTATTCATTCTAATGTTAAATAGACAATGGACCAACAAAATCCATATCCTAGCAACCAAATATTTACACATTTATTATTCCCCTCAGGGTAACTCATGCCTTTTTGTATATACCTCCACTCCTTCGGCACTTGTCACAACTTCTACAGTATTTATTGGTGTGCTCTAAACCTGTTCCCTCACACAAAGTAAAATAGTACCATATCATTACCTTGTCAACTTGTATCCCCGAAAAGGACAACAAATATCAAAGTGTCACGACATATTCTCCTTTCATATCATTTCTCTATCTTTCATGTGTCTTTCCTTTATCCATATTCTCAATTTCACCCACGCCACAAAGCCTTGTCTGATGAGCTCAACCATGCACGTAAACCATGATGCATGCAATTCACACACAACATCTAACGCCTTAGAGCATCTAATGCACACATAACTTCTAACACCCTTGAGCGTCTAACATTCCACTTGTCAAATAGACACTCGTCTAACACTGAGGGTAATCTAACATTATACTCATCTAACCACTCTAAACTTGTCTAACCAACATAACCATGCATTCATCTACTCTTGACTCAGCTACTCTATCACTAGCTACTATTCAAAGGTCTTACAATAAACATTGTGTTGTCAAGCATCTGATGGTAGTAGACACTATGTTGTTAAGTGTCTAAGAGTGGTACACAATATCTTGAAATGGATAGAGTAGATGATATGAGTAGACGATACTTGAGGTAAGGACGAGTAGATGATACTAATGAAACTCATTTATTTTGCATTCTTGACAGAGCTTGCTTTTTAACTTATAAACACATGTTATTTAGTATATAATAAAAACAATTATGATTGGCATATGTTAGACTATTACATAGCATCTAACAATATATTCTTTCATAGACTCTAATGAATTCATAAGTTATTCTTACTTCACTAGTTTGTGCACATACATTTTCCAATCTTTTCTTACTTAACAAGCCTGGGTTTTGCATACTAGAATCAGTTTAACTTATGCCTTTACTATTTTATAGATTTTTTATCATCAAAACCCAATTAATAACACCATCATTTAATGGGATTTTACAACATCTAGTTCTAACAATCTCCCTTTTTTTTTATGATGATAAAAGTATGTAGATGAAACATAACAAGCAGCTCAGAGTTTCATAAAGTACTACTAGATTAAAACAAAAAAAAGAGTATGAAAAAATCAAAAAGATATTTCAAATGATAGCAAATATTAGTTCAAGTATATCGTTAATTTAATTTTGATAATTTGTTAACTTTGTTGTTTATTAGAACACACCAATTTGTTGAATGTTTATCAAGACATGTTAGAGTAATGGATAATAACTAAGCATTATAATTCTCTATTATCATATTGCTTAGTATCCAGTCTTTAGATTGTTGCTTATTATCTAGTCTTCAGATTAATCATATACTTCAGTACTATTTCTCCCCCTTTTTATTACTTAGCAAAACAATGTAGTCTATAAATTTTACAATCACTGAGATAATTTACATTAAATGAGACAGAATAGATTAGTCAATAATAGATTATGCATATCATGACATACAAAAATAATACATAAAAACAAAAGTAATGTGCATCATTTTTCTTGATGTTTTGATGGCTCTAGTTAAGGATATGAGGATAAGGGAACTTTGAGGGTTTGGATCAACTAGGCAAAAGAATATTGCATTTCATTTGTGAAAGATTTAGCAAATCATTGCAACTTTTTTGTTTGTTGGTCTTCTAATGCTTTCATCCTCTTCTTTATAACAACTTCAATAAATCATGGATATTATGTGTTTGTTGTTGTTATATTAAAGTAAGAGATTTCTTTAACTTTTCTTCTTCCTCTGCCTTCTACTTGTCTTGGTTTTTCTTCCACATTAGAAAAATGCACTTGAATTTCCTTCTTTTGATAAATATTTTTGGTTCAGTTGCGTGTCATGATAGAATAAACTTGTGGCAACAATTTTTAAGAGGTTGCCGCAAAGGTGGAAGAGGATTTTTGTCTTCAAGGAATCACTGCTTGTATGCAAGGTCACCAAGTTTGTAGTACCCTCTTATTCCTTTTGGTATAGTCTTGATGTATGTCCAAAAGGTACAATGTGGATCTTGAAGGAACATGGTGGTTACAAGATCAGATCAAAAAGTCTAGGCATGGGAAATGAAAGCAACACAAGCCTTTGTGCAATTTTTGCCTTTCACATGTGATTTTGCTTGATAAAAAGTATGATAATGATACTTCTTTTTCATTCCTTCACATAAGTTCATTTCAATCATCAATAACACTCGTTTGCGTCAAAAGGTAACATTGTTGTTAAAGGGTCAAATTACTTATTTATAAAAATTTAATTAATTGTTTTCAAAGTAGCGAAAAATATTAATATGGGTAAGATAACCCAAAGTCACCTTCTAATTAACACGAAATAGATTTCTAACAAATTAGGTCTTATAAAAAAATGTGCTAAAAGGTTAGACAACAAAAAAAAATAACAAAAGAAGAAAGGTAATAAAATAAATGAGAAGTTAAATAAAAAATAATATCTGAAAAAAAGAAAAAAAAATTGCAAAACAAATAAAAAGGGATTAAAACAATAATAAAAATATAAATAAATTGGTTCATTGCTTTTTTAAAATAGGATTCATCATTTGTTTTCTAAGGATTATCATTCAATTGATTATTCTCTTAGACATCAAATTAATCAATGTAACTTCTCAAAATTTAAATAGTGCAAAAAGAGCTTTCAACGACAATGATTGACGATGTTTAACAAGCCACCATGGTAAAAAAGTGCATAATTGAAATATTGCAACTTTTGTAAACTTTTTAACAACAGTTGTCTAAATAATCATCGTTTGAAGTAGAAATGACGATGGTTATCTAGAGAACCATTGTTAAAAGTGTGACAAACAAGAAATAACAACAGTTATATAGAGATCGTCGCCAAATGTAGTACTTTCATAAAAAAAGGATGTCCTTTCTCGCGCGCGACTTTCATTTGAGTGTTTCCTCTTTCCTCTACACTTTCATTTTCTCTCCCCCTGTAATTTCAGTTTCTCTTCCCCTTGCATTTTCACAGCCACCACTACCGCCAATGGTGAACCTCCATGAGGCTTCACTAGTCGCAAACCTTTTCGCACGAACCTCTACCAGTCATGAAGCACTACCAAGCAGCACACCATAAGTTTTTGTCGCATTGTACTGTAAAATCCACGTCGCGAGGCTCCTTATGAAGTTCTTTACACCATGTTGCGAGGATCCTCTACGAAGCTCTCTACACCACACCGCAAAACCTTAGCTATGAGTCTCCTCTTCACCTATGGTTGGTACTTTATATTTATTCAAGGATTTGTTTACTTGTTTCTGGTAAGTTTGCCTTTATTAATTCTATTGTGATATGCAACACGTTAATTTTTGTTCCTTTTGTTTTGATGAGTTTTAATGACGGTTCAAGAACATATGTCATCATTTGAGGCTTTTAACGATGATTGTTTTAATCTTTGTCATTTTTGTCAGACTTTTAACATCGTCGACATCTACGACGATTCAAAAATCGTCGTTGGAGGGTTGTTTTAACTATCGTGGAAAGCTCATTCTACAGTAGTGTTTGTTGGCATCCTCACTTTTAACCAAAATAACTTCTCACTTAAAAGAAAGTACCTTTTAGATTAGTCATAGTAAATTTAACCAAATAAACTTTTAAATTAAATATTACTATGCCTAATAATGTTTATTCTGCTACCTCTTTTATCAAGTAAAAATCTAATTAACCAAAGTTTTCACCTCTAATCAAAGTAATTTCTCAATTATTGAAAAAAACTCATTCAATCCCATGAATAACTCTTATTATTGTCTATTTCATTTTTTTGATATATTTGAACTCTTGTGTACTTTGGATTTGTTGATCCATCAATAGAAAAAAAAAATTTGTTCATTTTATTTGGATTGTCTTTTATTTATATATATATATATATATATATATATATATATATATATATATAAATTTTCATTATTAGAAATAAATGTAATTGAATTTTAAAATTATAAACATAGGTGGTTAATAATAAATAATATAATACTATGAAAGTTGATAATGATGTATTTCATTTAAGAATTAATTATAATATTGACAATTATCAACATTTTAATATAATGTGAATAATGGTGTTTATATGTGCCACTTTTTTATTGAATTTCTTTTAATAAAAAATTATCTCAGTTTTAACTGCTATTATTTACCATTTTTAAAACATCATTTTATATAATGTATAAAATGGTGGGTGTTGTAGCGTTCGTTTTAAACCGTCATATTATACTTTTTGGCAGCATAATCTATGGCATTTTCGGAAACCATCACGCACATAAATAATGACAGTTAAAAACATCGCAATATAAAAAAATAACCACCATGACTTGCACAATTTTTGTAGCGAGTTACTAGTAAGGATATGTATAATAAAAAACCGCCTAGCATCTGGTACCCGGATACCATCGGCATAAAGCCATCTAGCCAGGTAGCCGGTCGAAACCGACTACTTGTCTAGAAGGTTAACCAACATCAATGCCCCGCCTTCAATAAGCCTCCAGGGCCTGTTTTGGGGCCCAGGCCCACTCATGGCCCAAGTTGGGGCCCAAGTCAAAACCCGGCCCATGCAATGGTCAAACGTCATTAATATTCTATAAATACACGTGGACCCCATCATTTAAAGGTACGCATTCATTAATTGCTGATTTGACTCTTTGAGAGCTTTGACTTACTTGAGCTTCGGAGATTCTTCTGCAGGTAACCCCTCCTGGGTTCAAGCCGACATGTATCGAATGGGAAGAGGCCAACTGAAGAGATAACGGACTACAGGGTAGGGTGACACTCGTGCCTAACTTATCTTATTTGTCCTTCTGCAGGAACAATTGGCGCCCACCGTGGGGCACGAGACGAACACCTTTAGTACCCGTTTTTCTCTGAAGATGGTTTCTACCCGTAGCAAAGCTGGAGCTAGCAAGCAAGTGGATGTTGGTCCCTCTGGACCTTCCGGCATCACCCCTGACTTGGCCGCCATTTTAGACGGCCAGGTGAAGATGGAACAGGAGCTTGCAGACCTGAAGAAGCGCAGTGCTGAAGAAATGGAAGCGCTTAAACAAGAAAACTCCCGCCTCAGAAGAAAGATTGAGGCTGACGCCAACCTGAAGGGAAAAGCCAAAGAGACTTCTGAAGCTATGAAGTCTCCGGCCTTCCAACCTACAGAGGAAGAAAGTGAATACAACCCCACCCCCCACACCTTCACCTCCACCCAACAAACCACCCTTACCACCACACACCCCCAACAATTCCCACCCGGTCACCCAGGACTTACAGCACCCTCAACCACCCACGTTCCCCACAACATACCCAATACTCTCCACACCGCATACGTCCCACCCTACAACCCCCCGTATCTTCCCACAACCCACATCCCTCCTCATAACATCACCTCCACCTTCCCTACCATGATCAACCACCCACCCCCACCCCACATTCTCCCCCCCCACCAGCCCAGACGCCGCCACCCATTCACAGATTTTATCGCTAACACCCCTCTCCCAGCCTAGTGGGAACCATTCAACCTCGATCGCTACACTGGCGAAACCGACCCCGATGAACACCTGAAAGTTTACATCACACACGTTGCTTTGTATACATCCCAAGACGCAGTCTTCTGCAAAGCTTTCCCCAC
>Ga0214544_1010809_pt1 | contig 13141 bp, 6 predicted proteins | sample CNSS3metaG_FD_160074 | JGI IMG/M metagenome (GOLD analysis project Ga0214544, IMG submission 160074) | Root nodule microbial communities from cowpea collected in UCLA plant growth center, Los Angeles, California, USA - CNSS3 | ecosystem: Host-associated > Plants > Roots > Nodule | place: USA...
ATAAAAAAAAAAACTATATATATATATATATATATATATATATATATATATATATATATATATATATATATATATATATATATATATATATCATTACAATTATTTACACTAAAATATTTGTATGCGTCTTTTTTTTCATTAATTTTATGATATTTCTTAATTTTTCATATTTTTATGTCCTTAATAACATAATTCAAGACCATGCGTTTCTTTGGTTCTGGAAGAATATAATGAAAAACAAGTGTAAAAAATATTAAACTGGACATAATTGATTTGCATTTAGACATAATTAATTATATTTCATAATGGTATAAAATTTATTAAACTTAAAGACATAATAAATTATGCATTATTTAAACAATTATTCTTCAAACCAATTCATGACTATGAGTGTAAGTTACAAAGATAAATCTGTAAAATGTTTACCTTCCATTCAAATTATCTTATTATGAATGGAACAAGAATCTTAACCTTCAACATTTCATGTTGCACGAATATGAATATAATTCTTTGGCAGCTATTGCTATTTACACCCTCTACTTCCTAAATTCGCTCATCTCTCCTTTTTTTTTTCATGTAAAATTACTTAATTTTTTTTTATCTCTTTTCAGTTACCCATATTCACACAATTTTTGTTTTCTTTTCTCTTTTGACCATCTTAAGTCATTCAACCACTCTTCCTGTTTCTCTTCTTCCACAACTACAAACAATCACAATTCCAACTTCATCACTACCTAAGTTACACTAACCAATTAATCTAACCCTAAATCTTATTTTATTTATTTTATAAAAGAAGAATGTAACTTAATCTTCTCATGAGGACAGATATACAAAATAAGTTTTGGTACAATTTCAAAAACCTGGGAGTGTAACATAAGTTACTCTCTAAAACTCTCCGAGAAAGTTTTTTTTTTTAAATAACAAAATCAGCACAAAAATTTAGAATTTAATACAAATATTTCTATAAAAAAACATTTCAGTAGAATAGATATGAAATGAAGGTAAAATCTGTGTGTACCTTTAGTAGAGAAAAATAGAAATTTGTCGGAAAATAAGGTGTGGAAAATGAATATGAAGTATAAAGAATAGGATTTAAGGTTTCCACTACAGTATATTTGATAATAAAAGTAAAAAGGTAAATAAGTTTTCTATATCTTCAAAATTAATTCATATCTAAAAAAATACTTAACATGTAATAAATATACTAACATTACATTGTCAATATACATAATTAAAAATGTTGCTATGATAACCAAATCAATATATTTATTAATTGTTGGTGGATACCTCTATGAACAGGAGTAAATTTTGACGTACTAAAAAAACTTATTTTATAAAAAAAATGAGACAGGGAAAATGGTCTGTTGGTCTAATATGGGCTTGGGCTGGTTACAGAAAAGGCCCAATGATTTAGATAGGATTTTTACAAAACCCTAATTTCCTTATGTTTGCACTACCTCCGTGCTTGTCGCTCTGTATCTGCGTCTGTGTGTAGGTGGTGTGGTTGACGAAGAGAAGCAGTTGAATCAGCAGAATGGGGCGTGTGAGGACGAAGACAGTGAAGAAGTCATCAAGGCAAGTGATAGAGAGGTATTACTCTCGCATGACGCTGGACTTCCACACCAATAAGAAGGTTCTGGAAGAGGTGGCCATCATTCCGTCGAAGAGGCTGCGCAACAAAATCGCCGGCTTCTCCACGCATCTCATGAAGCGCATCCAGAAGGGACCGGTGCGCGGCATCTCCCTGAAGCTGCAGGAGGAGGAGCGCGAGCGCCGCATGGACTTCGTCCCCGAAGTCTCTGCCATCCGGACCGACCAGATCGAGGTCGACAAGGAGACCATCGACATGCTTGCCGCCCTCGGAATGTCCGATGTCCCCGGCGTCGTCAAGGTCGATCCGATTCCTGTACAAGCGCCGCTCGCCTTCGGTCGTGGCGCCGGCGGAAGGAGGTATTAACCACCGCCGCCTTGTTTTTGATTTTGGTCGTGTTGTTAATTAGAGGACCAATTGTTATGTTTTGTGCTTTGGATTATGATATATCTTAGGGTTTACATTTCTGGATGGTCGGATTTGTTAAACTGGTTCATGGAATTGATTTGGTGTTGCTTATGATTTATACGTTTATAATGTTACTCTTGTTTGAAGTGATGGGCTAATTACATAATTACATAGTTTGATTACTGCGCTAAAACCATGTTAGTTAGATTTTGTCATGTTAATTGATTGATTATCTGAGCTTATTAGTTGATCTTATATAAGTGTTTGAACTATACTAGTTCTCCACAAAAATCACAATCTAACTAATCAACAGAGAAATCCTGGGTTTTTCTTATGGAGTGTAAAGTTGTTGGAGCATTTTCCTTCTAGTTAGCAATGTTCTATGTGTGTTATTCTACCACTTGAACTAGAAAAAAAATAATTTACTAATATTAGTCACATTAATTATGTTCTCATCACCTCTGTTGGATTAGCCAATATATCTCATAATGTTTTTATTTGAGATATGTGCATAAAGTCGATGGTTGGTTACTCATGGGATTTTGTATCATGGGATTTTGTAGCATTTCATATTTCTAACTTAAGAGGCGTTCTTTCTATTCAAGTTTTCTTTTACCACACAGATTGATATTCTTGAGTCCTATAATTAACCTGAATATTAATACCTGAAATATTTTCAACATGTCAAGTTTTATCTCCATTTATATTATGAAAAATTTTAAACAGCTATATTTGCATAATCTTACGCCATATTTAACAGAAGTTTTATTAGACGATATAGTTTAACATGAGTAATGATATTGGACATTAGTATAAATTAATTTTAATTGAATAATACATTATAATTTGATTATTAGTTAATAATTTTAATATTATTATTTTAATGTGAATGAATGAGAAAATAAATGATGGGTTTAGTGAAATCTCACCAACTTATTCTATTCAGTGTTCATTTAGTTCATGTTAGAAGCTTTATATTTGTGTTACTTTTTTTGGAACTCGGAATTATCTTCATTTATTTACATGCTCTTCAAACAGTCCTCACTTTGACCATTTTTAGCATTTAGTTTAAAATTCGAGTTTATCTTTCTTTTAGTTGTTGATGATCAAAGATGTTGAAGATGATATTTTCTCTGGATAATATTTTGACGATGTTACGGCGAATCATGCTCGTAGGGAAGAAGATTTATCGTAAGATAAGAACCGCGATCATTACTTTTAGATGTTTTCCAAAAGGATTAAAAAAATATTTAAAAATAAATTAATTAATTGTCATTTGACATATATTACTATCTTAAGTTACTTGATCAATTATCTTTAATAATAACTCATTGCCTCACAGGAGTTTCCAAACTATACAAGGAAGAGAAAACTATTCTTGGTCGTACGAATATTATGAGTAAATATTTCATATTACATTTATAATAAACGTTTCATTTCTTAAAAATAGATTTATAATTATTTTTTATTTGTTATCGGTATTGTTAAATTACTTCATTCTGTTAATCAAAGTCAACTCAGTTATTCTTGGATTACGTCATATTAAAGTATAAAAAAAGGTTCAATTCAATAAAATGTAAATAGATTGAGTTGAAAATTAAACTAAACTCGATCTAATCCTACCATTTTACAAAATAGTATTACATGAATGTTAATATCTTGCATAACAAAAATCTAATATTGATAATTAATTTTGTTTAAAATTCATAGATTCAATTCACCTGCACTTCAAAGTTCCTTAATTATGACATTATAAATTGTTTTACATTTTTTGTCCTTTTATTATGAGACTTGATTTCTCAAACAGATATAATTTTGTATTTCTGAAAAAGTAATTATAATCGTCAAACTATAATATATATATATATATATATATATATATATATATATATATATATATATATATAAAATTAAGATTTATATTGTGAACAACATAAAAAATTAAAAATTTGAAATATATGATATCAAACTTTGAATTTAAAATTCAAAATAACAACATAAATAGTAAACATATGATATAAAGTTTGATTTTAAATTTTAAAATCCAAAAAATTATAAAAAATTAAAACTTTTTTAATGTTTCTAAACCATTGATCGTATATTTTCACCTATAAAAAAAACTTAAAAAATAATTTAAAAAATAATTTTGATAACATACACATAAATGTATTATTAAAAAAAGGGAAAATTATAAATTTTTAAAATTTTTGAATATATAAAAATCACAAACAATCTTAATTTTAGGCTTAAAACCTAAGTTCGTTCTTTAATTTTAGTGAAATTCTTAAAAAGATCCTTAGTTTTTCAATTGTCCAATTTAGTCCTTTAGTTTTTTAAAAAAATCCAATTTAGTCCAAGTCATTGACATTGTTAAAGCAGGTAACATAATAGTGAATATGATTACACATGTGACACATTTTAAGACAACTTGAAAATTTAATATTTAATTGATTGAAAAAGTGTTTTTTGTTAAATTTAAAAACGCATCAAAAGCAAGGATTAAAAAAGCATTGTCCATAGTGCAAGAAGTTGAAGTGATTAGGGTTTTGTCGTCTGTGAAGATTTTGTGTTGTCGTGGTGGAAGGTGCACTGATTTCTTCTCCCTTTCTTTGATTTTTCCTTGTAATTTGTTCATCGACATTATGTGGTCCTCTAATTTGCTCATGTGATAGTGATTGAGAGATTGGATTTCTTCGCGATATTGACTCATTATAATTTGGAAGGTTATGTGCATTGGTGGTGAAAGGTGCGCTTTTAGTTTTTCGTTGTTCGATTTTAGGTTTCTATTTAGGGGTTCTCCTTCTTGATATGTGTGTTGTCTACTCTTGTTGTGTTAATATCCATGTGTTTTGTTTATTTATGCTTTGTCAAGTTGTGGGTAGTGGATTGTATTATTGTTTAAGGCCCACCACACACTTCTATTTGGTTTGATTGTGGTCCCCCAATTATACATTTTGTCTGATTGATTTTTGGGGGCATGGGTTGTAATATGTCTTTATTTTGTGGGCATGTATATTTGACAAGGTAACTATTGTTTGTGTATATATAGGTTGAAATGTCAAATGATTTATTTGAAATGGTGGTCCACCATGGTGGCCACTTTATTAATAATAGGACATTGGAATATATTGGGGATACAAGTACCTAGTCTTATGACCTAGATAGATGGAGTTACTTTGAGGTAGTAGATATAGTTAAACAAATTGTATATGTGGATATTAAGAAATTGTGGTATGTTATAGGTCTAGGTTTTTTTTTGGGTAAAAAGTTCCACCTATTGTGTGATGCTACTGGTGCAATGGACATGGTCTATATTAGCAAGCGATGGGGTCAAGTCCATTTATTTGATGTACACACAATATTTGCAACTGAGATTGTTGAAATGTTGGAGTATCCGGTGGAATATTAAGATAATTGTGAGGGGGAAGGTCAAGGTGAGGGTGGGGTTACTGCTGAGGTTAAGGGTGAGGTTGATGGTGAATTTCATGGTGTGGTTGAGGGTGGGGTTGCTGTTGTGGTTAAGGGTGAGGTTGATGGTGAATTTCAGGGTGAGGTTGATGTTCCAGTTGAGGGTGGGTTGATATTGAGGTTGAGGGTCATGTTGAGGGTGAAGGTGAAGGTGGGTTCAGGGTGTTAGTCAGGTTGAGGTTGAGGTTGGTGAAGATGTTCATGGTAATATTCATGTAATGGATGGTAGTGTGGAGGTGGAAGTCCTTCATTAAAAACATGATGATGATGATGTTAGGGTGCCTTATGGGAGTGCCTCCCGAAAGAGGAAAAAACAAAAAGGCAAGGTTGGTTTTGATAGAGAAGTAATGGATGGAGAGGATGAAAAAGTTAGTCATGATGATTCAGGTTGGTCTGGTGGTGACTAGCAGTCAGAAGAGTTGGGCAGTGTGTGTGATAGTGATTCAAAGGATGACAGACAAAGTTATGGGCATTTTCCAACCTCTACCATGCCAAAAAGCATGACTGATTATGAATAGGAGGTTGGAACATATTTTGGAAACAAGGTTGAATTCATATATGCAATTAAAACATATGGCATGTATAGTGGAAGAAGATTGAAGATTGGTTATATGTAGTTCTTTAAACTACAAGTTCGAAGGACATGTATTTTGTTAATGTAGTTGGTAGGCTTTTTGAATGTATGCTGAATGTTGCATTTTTTTGGACAAGTAATTGTTATGTGAAAAACGACAAGTGCACTGGTCGTACGTAGCAAGTAATAAATATTGTTCTCTCTATAGGGAGTTGTGTAACACTTGACAAATCTCACAATTCACAACTCAAATAGACAACAAAGCTCACAAAAACACAAAGAAACTCTTTTTGGTATTTTATCAAACAATTGGTGTGCACAGAAATTTAACATAGATTATATACAATTGTCAAAACTAGATTTCATTCTCATGCATTCACAAACATCTCAATTCCAATTTCAAGTCAAAATCAACTCAAAAGAATACTCAAATCATATTCCTAGCGACTTTAAGTCTATGATAACTCATCAAGTTTTAATTTCTTGAATCCTCAACAAGTGAAATCATGCATTAAGTTGAAGAGTCATAAGATTATTAATGAATCATGTTTTATCCCTAGATACAAGCTACATTAGGCATTATATTTCAGTTCTAGGTTCAAAAGACATTTTCCAACACCTCAAGAATCACAAATCATGCATGGGTGGCCAAACCAAAGCAAGTATTAAGCATGAAAATCAAATACTAACATAGAAATGGAAAAAACATATGGATTAACATCACACAATACACAAGAATTCAGTTCATTACATCTAATCCCAACAAATAAGTTTAGCTCTCCATAGTGGAGAACCTATGTTTTACAAATTGAAGAGATAGGGAAAAAACGGAAACCAAAGAGAATATGCAAGCCCTTTCCCAAGATTTTTGGCAACTGATTCATGCTCCAATTGCGCCTCCCATTCGCATTTCCATCTCTAATTCGCAACTCATCTTCCTCTCTAACCCCAAAAGAGGGAAAACCCACCATGAATGGAGGAGAAGACCCAAGGAGGAGTGAGAGAGTTTTCCAACACCCCTAACAACCTCCAAGAGGCTTTCCAAGCACCCAAAAGTGTTTCTCTATTGTGCAAAATGAGGAATGGTCCAAACACTCGCGAGAAACAAGATTAAAAACCCATTTTTTGACATGTCAGTGATGCCATTGCTCAGCCTTGTCTCAACAGCGCTCAGCGAGGTTTTACAAATTGAAGGGCGCTCAGCCCCACTTTTCACCGCTCAGCATTGTGGCGCTCAATCCCAGTTTTCCACCGCTTAGCCTTGGGCAATTTGACAACTTAGCGTGATTCCAGTGGCGCCCGACATGGGTATTTGCTTCAAAATCAATCTTTTCTTGTCTAATCATGCTCTTTTGAGATCTTGCTTGTTTCCTCCACCACAAATGCTTCCTATTAACTTATTTAACATACTTAGAAAAGAGATTAGAGACAAAACAAGCATAAAATAACTAAAACACAAAACAATACAAAACACACTAAACTTGAGGATATAACACAATAAAATCTCAAAAAGAGTTGATTTATTCATGACAATAAACACACAAAAAGAGGTAAAAATGGAGACTTAATTCCATAAACCACAATAATGGGGAAACGAATTTTTGTTTGAACTTGTTCAATAAAGATTGTAAAAAATTTTGTTTGAATGGACTAATATTATATATCCATAAGTTGACCAATATTATATATACTAGCATTTTCAGATGTTTTCCCTGAGGATGTGCTTGGCTTACCCCCTTCTAGGAAGGTAGAGTTCTCCATTGATTTGGTGCCTGGAGCAGGACCAGTATCAATGGCACCTTATAGGATGGCTCCTGCTGAGTTGGTAGAGTTAAAACAACAGATTGAAGAGTTGCTTGAGAAACAGTTTATCAGACCAAGCGTGTCACCCTGGGAGCGCTGGTGTTGTTGGTTAAGAAGAAGGATGGCAGCTCCAAACTTTGCATGGATTATAAGCAACTTAACAAGTTAACCATCAAGAACAAATATCCTCTGCCTCGGATAGATGACTTGATGGATCAGTTGCACGGTGCTGCAGTGTTTTCTAAGATCGACCTAAGATCGGGGTACCATCAGATTAGAGTTAAGTCTGATGATGTACAGAAGACCGCTTTTAGATCCAGATATGGACACTACGAGTACGTCGTGATGCCCTTTGGCGTGACTAACGCCCCTGCCTTGTTCATGGACTATATGAACATGATCTTTAGGCCGTTTCTAAACAAGTTTGTAGTGGTTTTCATCGACAACATCCTAATATACTCCCGAACTCGTGAAGATCATGCGAGACATCTGAGGGTAGTTCTAAGCATCTTGAGGGAGAAATAGTTGTATGCAAAATTGTCCAAGTGCGAGTTTTGGATGACCACAATCTAATTCTTGGGGCATATGATCTCAGCTCAGGGCGTATCTGTGAATCCATCCAAGGTGGAAGCTGTGTTGAAATGGGAGCGTCCAAAATCAATGACTGAGATTAGGAGTTTTGTGGGGCTGGCAAGCTACTAAAGGAGGTTCATTGAAGGATTCTCTAAGATCGTGGCCCCCTTAACCTAGCTGACTCGCAAGGATTAGCCTTTTGCTTGGACTGACCGTTGTGTGGTTAGTTTCCAAGAGTTGAAGCAGAAGCTGACTAGTGCGCCTGTGTTGGTGATTCCTGATACCAGTAGGCCTTTTGAGGTTTACTGCGATGCCTCACACCAGGGGTTAGGGTGCGTTCTGATGCAGGAACGAAGAGTGGTTGCTTACGCCTCGAGACAGCTGAAGGGTCATGAAAAGAACTACCCCACACACGACTTAGAGCTAGCCGCTGTGGTGTTTGCTCTGAAAATCTGAAGGCATTATCTATATAGAGCACAGTTCCAAGTTTTCAGTGACCACAAGAGCTTTAAGTATCTGTTTGACCAGAAAGAATTAAACATGAGGCAGAGGCGATGGATGGAGTTCTTAAAGGACTTTGACTTTGAGTTGTTGTACCACCTAGGGAAAGCAAATGTGGTGGCTGATGCCCTAAGCCGAAAAATAGTCCACGCATCCTATATGATGGCTAGAGAGTTGGAATTGGTAGAACAGTTCAGGGACATGCAATTGCAGGTGACTTTGGGAGAGAATGTCATTAGGTGCAATCATCTCACAGTATCTTGTGATTTCCTAGTCCTGATAAAGGAGAGGCAGTTATCTGATCATAAGCTACGGAGAACAGTGGAGTTGCTTGACACTGAGAAAGCCAATGACTTTATGCTAGGAAGTGATGGGGTGTTGAGGTTTAGAGGCTGAGTCTGCATACCAGAAGACTTGGAAGTGAAGGGTATGATCCTTGAGGAGGGGCACAAGAGTCGTTTTAGCATGCACCCAGGTATGACTAAAATGTATCATGATCTAAAAGAATCATTCTGGTGGTCAGGAATGAAGTCAGATATTGCTCAGTATGTGTCATCCTACTTGACGTGCCAAAAGGCTAAGGCAGAACATCAGAGACCTGGAGGGATGCTGCAACAGTTGGAGATCCCGAAGTGGAAATGGGATAGCATTGCTATGGACTTCGTGACCCATTTACCACGAACAATGAAGAGCCACGATGCTATATGGGTTATAGTAGACCGTATAACTAAGAGTGCTCACTTTCTAGAGTGAATTTGAGGATGTCCATGACGAAGCTGGCACAGTTGTATATCAGTGAGATCGTGAGATTACATGGAGTGCCGTCGAGCATAGTCTCTGATAGGGATCCACGATTCACCTCCCGATTCTGGCAGACTTTACAAAGTGCCTTGGGCAGCAGGCTGACTATGAGCTCAGCTTATCACCTCCAGACGGATGGCCAATCAGAGCGGACCATTCAGTCTATTGAGGATCTCTTGCGGACGTGCGTACTTGATCATCTAGGTGCTTGGGATGAGGTCCTGCCCTTGGTAGAGTTTACTTATAATAACAGTTTTCATGCGAGTATTGGCATGACACCCTTTGAGGCCCTCTATGGCAGGAGATGCAAGACTCTGTTGTGCTGGTACCAAGATGGAGAGTCAGTGGTAGTGGGACCAGAGTTGCTGAGGCAAACTACCGAGAAGATTAAGTTAATAAAAGAAAGGATGGAAACATCTCAAAGTAGACAGAAATCCTATGCGGATCAGAGGAGAAGACCGTTAGAGTTTGCAGCCGGAGACCATGTCTTCTTGAGGATTACCCATACCACTGGTGTGGGAAGGACTATTCGCTCGAGAAAGTTATCCCCCAAATTCATTGGTCTATATCAGATTCTGCGGAGAATTGGACCAGTTGCTTATGAAATCGCCCTACCTCCTCAGTTGGCCAACCTCCACTCGGTGTTTCATGTCTCCCAACTCCGGAAGTATGTGTCTGATCCCTCTCATGTACTGGAAGTAGAGGATTTGAAGATCAGGAATGATCTTTCAGTAGAGGTTCAGCCTGTTGGTCTGGGGGATAGCCAGACAAGACAGCACAGGGGAAAAACCATCAGCCTAGTTCAGGTCAGCTGGGACAAGAAAACGGGTGATTCCACTTAGGAACTTGAAAAGGACGTGAAGGAATCATATCCACATCTATTCTCTAGTAAGTCTCAATTTTCGGGTCAAAAATTTTTGTTGATGGGGAGAATGTGAGAACCCCCTCTGCCACCACTTCACCAGAAACAAAACCCATTCTCTCTCTCTAATACCCTCTCCTTCCTCTACTCTTTCTCTGCCTTCTCTCTACCAAATTCACCCAAAGAATTTCTGCAGTAGGTCTAATCCTCTTCCCTGTTGCAGAATTTAGGGCTGAAGCAAGATCAGAACCACTTCCCCAAGCTGAGTCTTCCTTTCCTACGCGTAAGTCAACTTGTATTTTCCCCCTCATATTCTGATTTTCGAATTCTAAGTAATTCCAACATTCTGGGTTGTGGTAGAATCTGTTCTCACCATTTGCAATTGTAATTCAGTGCCTTAGGTTGGGAGTTTGAGGTATTCTCTTTGGTTGAAGAGTCAATTCTAGTGGAAATTCCAAAGGTAAGGGGAGTTAGCTAACTTTTACTCAAACCATTTAGAATCTGTCTTGATAAGTCTGAATTACATGCTTAAGTGTTGAATTGATGATTGAATTGCGTGATTACTGTGTGTTTTTAAGTTTGTGATGAATCTGGACTCTTGCATGTAAGAACAAGATTGAAAACTGGTATTTTTGTCTAGGCAAGTGGCTCTCGCCTGAGCGAAACTATCAGAGAAATCACCCCTGTTCCTGCACGAAGTCTCGCCTAGGTGAGCTGGAGTCGCTTAAGCGAGAGTTGTTCTCGTCTAAGCGAATCAGCCTAGCCTGAGCGAGAGTTCGCCCAGGTTTTTAATATTTGGCACTGTTAGAGTCTCGCCTAGGCGAGATTGACTCGCCTGAGCGAGACAGCCTCTCGCCTAGGTTGGATTTTCTAGCTTGGGCGAGGGCCACTGCAGTGGATGGCTTGAAGTCCTGTTTTAATGAGTGAAGTGATAAGAAGTATTGTAATTATGTGCAGTTACTCTCCTGTATGCTTGAAATATTGTTGTTAATATAGTGAGAATCGAATAATTGATGATTGTGAAGGATGAGAAGTTGTGTTTGTAATGGAGTTTCAAGGGAAACTCATAAGAGCTTGTTAGTGTGTGTAACGACATGAGGAATCCGTATTGGATGACATGAGGAATCCAATAATCATTCATGCTCATGTAGAGTAGAATGGATTATGTCGTGAGGAGTAGCAGGAGGTCCTAGTCTTTGGACTCGATAGAGCCTTAGACGCGAAGGGGACTTACCCTGTGAGAGGTTGGGTGATAACCCCTTGTGTCCAAACTCTGCAGAGTTTGGGAACCTTCACAGATGCAAGCCACCAAGAGCTCCAATGTCGCTTACACAATCCGGATATCGAGTTTAGAATTTTATGTATAATTGCAATATGTTTGTGATTGATGTTTTCAATATGAATTGTACGTTTTTCTCTTAAATCTCAGTTTGCTCACCCTTAGCGTTCATGTTTGTTTTTCCTTATGTTTTCTCCTTGCTATGATCACCTGCTGTTGGTGTGAGCAAGGCCGAGTCCAGATGATGATGCCCCTCTCTTTAGCAGGAGTTGAGTGATCGCTGAATAGTTCTGTGGTAGTTCTCATGGATTAGATACCATGTAGTTTTGAGATGTTTTAGTTTATGTTTGAGTACTTATGTTCTTCACCAGAAATTCATAAGATATGTTTTTGGATGACTGTATCAGCTGTATGATCTATATTGCTACTCTTTTTACTATCTGTTGTGCTTAATCATAATATAATGTTTTATTTGATAGCATGAAAAACTATTAAATGGGATGTTACATTTTTAATATTTTGAACAACCGATAAAATGTTTTTCACCTCTTAGAAAAGTTTAAATAATTATTTAAAAATATTTTAGTAACATAAACATAAGTGTAATATTTCAAAGTGAAAACTATAAATTCTTAAAATTTGTAAAAATATAAAAATTACTTACGATTTTAATCTCAATATTTTCTCTAGATGTTTAACTTTTGTATTCTTACAAAGTTTATTTATATTTGTTTCTTATGGTCAATCTTTAGTAGTTTTACATTAGAACTTATATTATTATGCATGATTTATTATTTACAACTTTATATCGTTTATTTTTTACATTATTTATATGATTTAACCTTTATATTTTTAGAGAGATTATTCAATAATTTTTGTATTGTTCTTCCTTTCTATTATTAAAGAATCTATTATTTATGTTTCTACAAATTCGAATCATTATATCATTTAAAATTAAATTTGATTTCTAAATTTTAATTAATTCAATCTTAATTTATTGTTTAAAATAATTATATATAATATATTTTGTTTTATATATATATATATAACTTGAATACATTTTTATCATGAAAATATTTAAAAGATTATTATTTAATTTTTAAAAATAAAATACTTATATCAAAGTTAATTATATATTTATAATTTTAAATTAATTTAATAAATATATTATAACTTTTAAAACATCGTGTATATATATATATATATATATATATATATATATATATATATATATATATATATATATATATATATTTATATTATTAATATAAAAATATATAT
>Ga0214544_1010814_pt1 | contig 13132 bp, 12 predicted proteins | sample CNSS3metaG_FD_160074 | JGI IMG/M metagenome (GOLD analysis project Ga0214544, IMG submission 160074) | Root nodule microbial communities from cowpea collected in UCLA plant growth center, Los Angeles, California, USA - CNSS3 | ecosystem: Host-associated > Plants > Roots > Nodule | place: USA...
AATCCAACTCTCTTCTTCCTTTCATGAGCTTGAGAAATGAACCTTCACATCTAGATAGCATGCTATCTTAATGTCTAGTGGGAATTTTCAAAAAGCTTTCTTAAACAACTTCACCATATTCATAACTTTAAAAGGAAACAAGATAATCCTTCATCAGGACTCAAGGTTGGAGGATTGTGTACCGTCCAAGGAATGGCCGACCTCAACATGCTCATTTGGATTCCGAATTGATAAATATTTATCATAAAACAATGAGTTTTAGTCACAGGCCGAGGTGACGATCATTTGGGCCGATGTGGCCGAGTTGACAAGCATTTGGGCCGTGGTGATGAGCAAATATCGCTGGATTTTAGGAATAACCACCCCCCATGCGAGATTTCAGGAGAGAATAGTGGAGAAATGGGTAGGTTGGTTAGTTAAAGATCTAGCAGTAAGATAGCAATTTTAAGACTGAAAGACCCTATATATACATAAGGGACGGGTGAAAGAGGGGAGGTCTTTGACGGCAGAGTTGATTCTCAATTCTGGTTGAAATCCTTAATTCCAGTACTCGATAAATTCTTTTGAAGCCCTAAGCACCATATCGAGCCCGATTCTTGGACCAAAAGACAGTGCCGACCACTCGGATGCCCTAAAATGCATCAAGTAGGGAGAAAGCAAAATGCTCAAGCATTTCATGTAAAGGTTCTCTATCGCAACAAAAACTATCCCAGACATTACCCAGTCCGTTGTCATGCACTCCCTGATTTACGGTCTCCAGTCGGAACTATTCTCTAACTCCCTTTTTCACGGAAAGGCCTACGGAAATGAACGAGCTATGGCAACGCATGACTAAGTATATGGCCATCGAGGAAAACATGTCAAAGAAGGTGAAGAAGCGCATAACCCCAATTGGAACGAAAAGCCGGAGGAACAACGAGGCTGAGAGGGGGCTATCTCGGTATAGTCAGTACACCCCCTTTAATGCTAGTCGAAACACCATACTTAGAGAAGCCTACAACTTAGAGCTCATACAACTCCTGGAACCTAGACCCTCCCTGCCAAGAGCCGACTTGATGAAAAGGTGCACTTTTCACCAATCCTCAAGTCACACCAGTGAGGAATGCCACTGCTTGCAAGATCTCATTGAAAGTTTGGTATGCTCTGGCGCCTTAGCTCGATTTGCGTAGTAGGGGAATGACGACCAAAGAAGGGGGCGAGGCGGTTTTGCTGGTCGTGAGCGTGGTCGGGGACGATGTGAGTTCATGGAATGAGGTAGTGGCAGCCAGAACAACCCAATGTGGTCATACAAACCCTAGGGCCGACGACAATCCAGGTCCAATAGCCCAATCCTCAACCTCTACCACAACTTGTCGTTCCCAACTAAGTCGTCCAACCCTAGCCCAATCTAGCCCAAACTAGAGGAAATGTTCACAACATCACGGTCACGAGAGGCTTTGCCGGAGGCAGCAGCTTTCGCGCGACCCAAAGGAGCATAAACTCGGTAAGTTTGTTCCTGCCACGACATTTACCGTATATATATATTTTTATGATGCAAATTTCTACATGAACGACCTAGATCAGGACAACCTGGCAGTCGTCTGCGCAAGCATTGGCAATTGGAGGGTCCACAAAATTCTCATTGACTAGGGATGTTTAGCTGATGTTTTATTCTAGCACGCGTTCAAAAGTTAGACATCCCCACCAATCTGATCCAGTTGTACCCAAAATTGCTACTCGATTTCGTAGGAGAAAGGGTTCACATCAATGGCTAAATTTAGTTTTTTTTCCCTTATAGGGAATTCACTCTCCATTATTATGTTTATAGGCAGTTTTTTAAAAAATTACGGAAATGGGCAAATCGTTTTGGGGAGCACATTTTCGTATGAAGAAATCGTGTAGCCCCTAAACGTTTTTGTGGTCAAGCGAGTCAACAAGCGAAATTGTGTGGGGGGTGAACGTTTTTCGTGCAGTAATCAATTATTGTATGCTGTAATCGATTACTGGATGTTGTAATCGTGCATGGGGTAACGTTTTTGAAGCAATAATCGATTACCATATGCTGTAATTGATTACTGCAAGCGTTGCAGTTTTCTGGGTGTTATGTAATCGATTACGCAAGAACTGTAGTCGATTACATGCATAATTTTTTGAAAAAAAATGTTAACAAACATTTTACTGGATAGGAAAGCAATGGCATATGATATAGTTGAATATGAAACAAAAAACAGTGATAATAATGAAAAGAAAACATTACAATCAATTAAAGTACTAACATAATAATGTCAATGTGAAAGTGCATTAAACAAATACAAAGTTTTTGAATGAAATAAACATCAAAATGCATCTAAGAAAGAGGAAATTGGCGCCACACATAAGCCATGTCTTCCTCAAGTTGACTAACCCGAGCATCTATATTGTCAAATCTTGAACCAACAAAAGCCCGGAGATCGCGGATTTCGTGGAGCATAGCAGCAGATGCATCCTGGGTAGGCTAAGGCGGTGGAGATGGTGTGCGGTCATCATGAATAGGTGCATTCTGCATATCACGTTTATGAATCCATTCACCATTTTGGTTTTTTACAAAACCAAAGGAATGAATAACTTCAACACCAATTGGACCTGTTCTCCAATTAACCTCCTCAAATGGTTCATCTTCTAGAGGAACATTAAACTTAATTAAAATGTCAATAATGTGATTAGCATATGGTAATGGGGCATGGTCTCTTAATGCCTTTTTCATGCGATATCTAATCAGATGACCCCAGTTAAGCTGCCTTCCGGTCAGCATTGCCCACATTAAGATAATGTCTTCTTTAGTAGCTTGGGCAATGTTAGTTTATCGGGGTACCAGGCATCGACATAAGATGTAGTGCAGGATACGTGTTTCCACTTTCATTTGGTCTGCCAGTAATCTTCCTCCAATATTTACATTGCCACGACAAATCATTACTTTTGCATTGTGACTCGAATAATCATCTCTTCATTCCTCCACCATGTTTCCCTCAAAACAGACCCCTTGAGTGCCCAACTGGGTTATACGATAAAAAATATTTATATCCATTCTAATCTTGACATGCTTAACTTCACTAAGAATAACCCCTTCACCAGTAATTTGTAAGTTAGAATAAAATACTCTAACTAACTCCGGATAATAACATTGACGATTAGTCAAAAAAGGTAATAATCCCAAGTTGTGCAGTATATCATAACACTCAAAGTTTTGCTCAGCAATAAAATCATTAGGATATCTGAGTTCAATAATATCTCTGCTAGAAAATTTTGAAGTATACCTTTCATATTGTGCTACGGAAGAGAAGAGTCTTTGTGGCTGTGAAGGTGCAATTATTTCTTCAGGTTCGTTGACGGCGGCACGATAGCGGCGGCAAGCACCAGTTTGAGTCTTGCGTTTCCTTGAAGATTCAGCCATTTTTGGGTGTTTCTGAAGATTTTAATCAGTGGGTTTTGTAGAGAATTGAAAATGAGAAAGATTGCAACGAACGGGAGGTGATTTGGTTAAGAAATGAAGGCACAATGGTGAAATCATGAAGGAGGGAAAGGGGGCACAAGTTGGCTTTTTGGTGTGCAACGGCGGAGAGAGAAAATGTTGTATTTATAGTGGAAGATGAGGTGTAATCGATTACAGGGTTTGTGTAATTGATTACCACGTTAAAAATAATTTTCCAGGGGTTCCTGATAGAGGTGTAATCGATTATAGGGTTTCGGTAATTGATTACCAAGGCAGAAATTATTTTCCAGTGGCTCCTGTTAGAGGTGTAATCGATTACAGGATTTCTGTAATCGATTACCAAGGCAGAAATTATTTTCTAGGGGCTCTTGTTAGTTCGTTAATCGATTACAGGATTTCGTCAATCGATTACAAAGGTAGAAATTATTTTCCAGGGCTCGTGATAGTTCGTTAATCGATTACCGGGTTTCTGTAATCGACTACGAAGCTAGAAATAATTTCCAGGGGCTCCTGTTAGTTCGTAATCGATTACGAAGCAAGAAATTATTTTCCAGGGGCTCCTGTTAGTTCGTTAATCGATTACAAAAACTATGTAATCGATTACGAAGTTAGGATTTATTTTCCAGGGGGCTTCTGTTACGTTAGTAATCGATTACAAGCTTTGGTAATTGATTACATTTTACAATTTTATACTTGTGTAATCGATTATTTAATCGATTAGGGGCACACGTAATCGATTAACTTACTCTGTAATCGATTACCTTCGCATCAGATGTCCAAATTTTGTTGATGGTAATCGATTACACTTTGATGGTAATCGATTACAGTATGCATTTTTGCAGCAAATTAATTGTGGTGATGGATAACATGATCCATATAATTGATTACAACATAACATATTTATTTTTATAACATTTCTACTCCATTAATAAAAAAGTTTAACATATTCCACTAATTAAAGAAAAACTAAATGAATTACGGCAACCATTTGTATCTTCTTCTCCCCCGATGATCCACAAACCATCCATAATTGATATCTTCGTATTCTTCGACAGGTGTTGGTGGTCTGATGTCTCTAGTTTGGATGAAAAGCTCGATATAGGAAGAGATACGCGGTTTTTTGACATATTGGTCTAGATTTTGTACGTGTTTCCAATGACTGATCATCTGTGACACATTAAAGTCACATTTGATTTCCACGGTGTCATGAAATAGTCGCCTGTTGCGTATTGTTGAAGGGCGACGATAGTCAATTTGTTTGACAACTCTACGATCACCACACTCGACTAATTGAGTTACGGTTTCTAATAATTCATTGTAGGTGCAATCATGTCTGATGGAGAAAGTTTTCGTGGCATCCGAACCAAACTCAAGACCAAAACCAGATGGACTCTCTGTGATACCAGCACCCCTTAAAGGTCACCATAATAAAGAATAGTTGGTGAAGTTGGGACAAAGTTTGAAGATGATGATGATGGGGTGTTTGTAATTAAAAGAGAAAGGATTTCTTTAGGTGATCTTGTGAAGGTGGCATACAATTCAATCATTATGTAGAAAGGGAAAGAAGACTTACATTGCAACATTTGAAAAACATGTTCATCTGTCTTTAATTCAAATGCTTCATAGATAATATTTCCTTCAGAAGTCATGGTGGGTCGTCTGAAGTATAGGTTGTTTATGGATGTGTTTGATTGGCATGGAATGGCTGCACAAACTCTTTGGTTGAGCATGTTGTATGTGCAGTTGTATGGAATGCGAAATATCTGGGGACTCTGACATATGAACTTCACCCTATCCTCACAGAGTTTCATTTCACCATTTGTGTATAAGGCAGCTATGTAAGAATTGGTGAAATCCTGAGACTCTGTGCTGCCAAACATTTCAGGGGAAAAATGTTTCATCTTACGGTTTTCAATTAAGAAAGAAAAGGTAGAAGGAGATGCCAAGCAATGGATGTGTTGGACACTTGAAAGTTTGCATTTCATGTAGTGTAGGGATGTGGTATTTACAAGCATAGTAGTTGCACCATTATTGAGTGAATAAACAAAGAAAAAATTATAGAGCTTCAATTCGTTACGTACATATGCAATTGTCATATTCAAATAGTACACATACATAGTACAATATTCTCCCATAATGTGATAACTTTATTTGACAATAACATTGTTCAACGATGGCTGCTTGTGTCGCATGGTGGCCTCCGTGTGGGTCGTCGAGGTCGTCTCTCAGGTTGTGGGGGAGGAAGGGGTGACTCACTTTCGTCATCAGTATCTTCCACTTCCACAAATTGAGAACCTTCTTCTGAAACATTAAATGGAATTTCAGGTCTGTAGTATTGTTGTGAAGATGACGGGCCTTGGTATGCAGATGGTGGAGTCAGTGATGATGTCCCAAATATTTGTGATGGAACACCCCCATAGCTGGAAAATTGTGGGCCAGATGTACCACCATAATATTGGGATGGACCCGCTTCAAAATTTGATGGTGGTGGCAAAAAACCATATGAAGTTGGGACCTGCTGAGATGACGATGAAGGATGCATTCTTTGATCCCAATTTCCAAAACCAGGAGTTAGATTTTGTGAGTGAAGGAGGCCTGAAAAGGGTCTATCTGGACGAAGCTGCTGATGTGAAGACGAATTCTGATATTGCTCGGGCATGTCATACTAAAAGAAAATAAAAATTTAATTGATATTATTGAAAATCAATTATAATAAAAAGTTTAATTTAAATGTTGTGCATGAAATAAATGATTCTCACTTCATCATCGAATGATTGCGCAATAGCCGAAATATAACGGATGGTATGATTTATGTACCATTGCATGTAGGGCGAGTTATCACGCAGATGGCCACTTTTGGTTAAAGGTTCACCCTGAACAATGGAATTATGATGATTATTCCATAGCATTATAAACCGATGGTGATATTGCCTCTAATTAATTTCCCCCTTCCTTGGAGATCAATTCGGTGAACCTCATCCAGGTTCATCGGGTCGGATGGGATGCTCTGTCGCCAACAAAACTGTCTGACTACCCGGTCGACTTGGTGAAATTCAACAGTCGCAAAACATATAAGAGGAACCAATGCCTGACTTATGGGAGAAACATTTATGATTATCATGCGACTAACATGGGGTATTCGATATGGTGTCCATAAAAACTGTAAAAATTAATGTTAATATTAAACATAAAAAAAAAACAAAGGGAATTTCAACAAACAAAGTAGTAGAGCATTGGTGATAATGAACCTGCTTTGGTTGAATATGATCAAATTTTTTTTGGAACCCCACCACAGTAGTTTGGTCATGGAAGACGAAACGTGTTTGCCGACACCACCTCACACTTAAGGGGAATGCAAGGCCAACCACAATCTCGTCCTTTGTGACTGGTTGTATTTCTGGAGAGATACATGTGAATCTCTCCCACGCCCAACACTGCAGCAATAACATGCATCCACCAATGTTGTCTTGTTGGAAATTTGTGTTGTGATCCAGTACACGATACATGCATGCCAATACTGCGAACCCCCAACTAAAATTTGAAATTTGATCCAATTCTCTTAACAATGGCAAGAACATAAAATGCATGAGACTGGCTGATGTATCTGGCATCAACATGCTGCCAATCAGTATGAGGATGTGTGCTCGTGCATACTGTCCAATGGTTGCCAAGTTTACGTCATCCGGTAATTCTTGGAATCTGCTATTTAGCCATGATAGCTTTATGCGGTTCCCTGTGATCATATTTTTGGGTGGAATATCCCCCAATAAATCTTGACACAATTGCAGCAGGTTTTTGGAACTTCCACCGGTGACGGGTTCACCATCAATTGGCACCCCCAATTGTAGTGAAACATCTTCCAGGGTAACAGTTGTTTCTCCTAGTGGCATGTCGAAGGTGTGAGTTTCAGTCCTCCACCTTTCACATAATGTTGTTACCATGAGGTGGTTAATCTCCACATTACTCACTTTCAAAACGTGACCAAAACCAGCTGCATCAATTAATATTCTGACCCTAGGGTCAATAAGATCTGTATGTTTTAAAATCCAGATAGAATGGCGTCATGGCCGGAGGACCCTCTCGTTTCCTTCCCAAATCTGGTTGGTGATGTGATCGTCTTGATGACGCAATACGGACAATGGCAAAGCCATAATAAACTACGTAAAAGTATATGAAAAGATTACCAGAATATCATTTAAAGTTGATGAATAACAAAACAAACAAAAAAAAGATAATCAAAAAAATGACCGAACCTGTTAGATTGACGGATGAGAAATTAATTTTGATACGCTGCAAATCCAACTACAATGGCAAAGCAAGTATTCTGTGATGTGAAATAACTCTTGCAGCTAACATGGCTATTTAAACTACATCACCATACTATTCATTCACATGCCTCCCTTTTCATATTTCTCTCTCTCACGTACCAAATGAGTTGTCTCACCAATGGCAGCCTATTGTCCTACACCTCCATGCACACCACCACATGGCTTTTTCTATTCACCACACACACCTTTATCTTCAATAATAATAACCTTCTGAAAGATTCTCACACCATTATTGTGAATAGTATTATGCAGAAGAGAAAGCATGCATTATTTTGAATAGCATTATGCAGAAGCGTGAATTATTGTGAGTGCAGAAGCGTGAAGTTGAAATAGTATTATGGCAGGTGCAGCAGTCCAGGAATCACGGTGAAGCGGGAAAATCGAAAGGTGTAAGAAGAAAATGTCATGGGGCAACCGTTTTTAAATTGAAAGTGTATGGGGGGTGCACGTTTTCTAAATAGAAAGTGTGTGGGGGGGGGGTGCACGTTTTCTAAATAGAAAACGTGTGGCTATTAGAAAATGTGAGGGGTACACGATTTCTTTAAGAAAACGTGTGGGGGGGTGCACGTTTTCTTTAAAACCAATTTTTTTTCTTTTCGCACCCCAACCCACTCCTTTCGATTATGGAAACTTAAACGCTTATATATCCATGCACACTACCATTGGTTCTTCTATATATACTTCTCTGCATACCAAGCTTCACATCTCAAATCTCCTAATCTATATTTTCATACCAACATGTTCACAATGAGTTCGTGGAATTATGGAGGATCTTCTTCGTCTAATCCAATCGAAGACGAACCTGTCATTCCAGACATTGTCGAAGAGTTTACTTCCGATGATTTTTATGAAGACAATGCAGACGATCAAGAAATTGTTCTGGTTCCTACTATGGATTACAATCCGTATGGGGAATTCGATTCAAAAGAGGCAACGGTGTCTGCCATCAAACATTATCACATCACCAATGGATACAACTTCAATGTGGTAGAATCAAAACCGCATATTTATGTTGCGCGATGCATCCATTACAACAATGGATGTCAATGGCGTCTGAGGGCTAGGTATAGTAAAATCAAACATCATTGGGAAATCAAGTCCATTGATGGTACACATACTTGTTTCTCTACATTAATTTCACAAGATCACTGCAATCTGGATTCCACCCAAATTGCTTCCATTGTTTTTCATTTGGTACGCACAAATCCAAGCATTCGCATCAAAAGCTTGGTCGCTGACATCAAAAGTCGTTACAGATACACGGTCACATATAGAAGAGCATGGATTGCGAAGGAAAAAGTAATTACAATGGAGTATGGTGATTGAGATCAATCTTATAATGAAGTTTCCAGATGGTTACTAGCTGCCCAACAAACCAATCCTGGGACAACTTTTCAACTTTCCGGTCCTCCAGTTAATGTTGATGCTGAGGATGAGACATCCACATACATTATGGAACGTTGCTTTTGGGCATTTGGACCATGCATTGAAGATTTTAAGTATTGTAAACTTGTTGTTCAAGTGGATGGAACCTTTTTAACAGGCAAATATCATGCCACCTTGCTAACTACAATTGCTCAGGATGGAAATAGAAACATATTTCCTTTGGCATTTGCAATAGTAGAAGGTGAGACAAAAGAGGCATTGATTTAGTTTTTTCAACTACTACGAGGGCATGTAACTCCTCAACCAAATCTATGCCTAATTACTGGTAGAGGCAAGGGAATTTTGTCAGCCTTACGATCGGAAGAAGTTGACTGGGAATCAGACAATTTTCACTCTGTCTACTACATACGTTAATGTTGATGCTGAGGATGAGACATCCACATACATTATGGAACGTTGCTTTTGGGCATTTGGACCATGCATTGAAGGTTTTAAGTATTGTAAACCTGTTGTTCAAGTGGATGGAACCTTTTTAACAGGCAAATATCATGCCACCTTGCTAACTACAATTGCTCAGGATGGAAATAGAAACATATTTCCTTTGGCATTTGCAATAGTAGAAGGTGAGACAAAAGAGGCATTGATTTAGTTTTTTCAACTACTACGAGGGCATGTAACTCCTCAACCAAATCTATGCCTAATTACTGGTAGAGGCAAGGGAATTTTGTCAGCCTTACGATCGGAAGAAGTTGACTGGGAATCAGACAATTTTCACTCTGTCTACTACATACGTCATCTAGGTTCCAACTTCAACAACCGCTTCAAAAATGCCAATCTCAAGAAACAATTCATTAACTTGGGTACAACGTTTTCCTAACTTTACATTCCACATGCATAAAATATTTCCTTTAAACATAATATTTTTTCATTTCATTTTATATTTCTTTTTCACAGCTTACGAAGTCAAACAACCTACCGTGCAAGCAAAACTTTCAGCTATGAGGTCCCAATTCCCATAAGCAGTAGCTTGGATTGATAAAATCTCCTTACATAAGTGGTCTCAGGCTTATGATAGGGGGCGTAGGTACACGCACATGACAACAAACTTGGCGGACTGGATGAACTTTGCGCTTAAGGGGGCTCGGTCATTACCTATCTGTGCACTATTGAAAATTACTTTTCAAAACATAAATGCTTGGTTTGTTGAATACGGCTTAAAGACAGACTCTATGTTAAGAGATGGTCATCAATATCCAGAAGATGTCAATGTCTTGCTCCAACAAAATCACCAGAAATCCACATATTGTCATGTTCAACGCTACGATCGAGATAATTCAGAATTTGAGGTGCAAGAGATATCGAGCCCCCATCAATATCGGCCGAAACCAATCTCATTCACTGTCAGATTAAATGATTGGTGGTGTGATTGTGGTCACTTCCAAGCTAGTCGGTTACCCTGTCATCACGTCATAGCTGTTTATTCTTTTGGTCATATGCCCCTTTCAAATTTTATCGATCCAGTTTACACCCTTGATTACATAAATAAGGCTTATCAAGTCCAATTCCACCCCCTGCGAAATGAGGACTATTGGTCAACATATACATGTCCTAATTTCAATCCGGACCCCCAAACTAGGCGCAAGGCTTCCGGACGACCTACAACGACTAGGATCCATAACGAAATGGATCATCCCGTTACGGATAAGCCAGAAAAATGCTCTTATTATCGCACTGAGGGTCATCATAGGGGACAATGTCCATTTCGCCAATAATTTATACATTTTTTATTTCAATTCATTTACTTTTCAATGTTTTTTTCTTCTTTCTACAGTGTCAAAACTAAGACAATTTTTTATGAACATTAATATTTCTTATGCCTTCATCAACTATAATTTGAAATACTTTATTCTTTGATGGACCAAAAAACTGTATAAAATCATTACAAATTATTATGATTGCCTCTGTATCCAATTCTAATTTAATCACTTTTTTTAAAAAAAAAATTGGGACTGTAATCGATTACAATACCTTTGTAATCGATTACATTTCACCCGAACATAATGCATTAACCATGTAATCGATTACACTTCGTCTGTAATCGATTACATTACACCCAGAAAACTGCAACGCATGCAGTAATCGATTACAACATACGGTAATCGATTACTGCATGAAAAACGTAACCCCCCTGCATGATTTCACGTAAAAACGTACAGCCCCACAACAATTTTCTTTAAAGATCGTCCACCCCCACACGATTTTGCTTGCTGACAAATTTTGACCACAAAACTTTTCGGGGCTACACGATTTCTACATACGAAAACGTGCTTCCCCCAAACGATTTGCCCATTTCCGTAATTTTTTAAAAAAACTGCCTAGTTCCGTAATAATGCAGAGTGAATTGCCTATAAGGGAAAAAACCATAAATTTACCAATTAACAACTTTTGGAATCTCGAAAGCCCATCGTACCGTCATAGTCTAGTACCTCATCGTGGGAGTAGGGACATCCTATAACATACTGATTAGACGAATGACTCTGAATACACTCAAAGCCATGGTGTTCACACCTCACATGGCGATGAAGTTTCCAATTGATGAAGTTCCCAATCACTATGAAGGTAGACCCCAAAAAAAGCCAAAGGTTGCTACGCCTTGTAAGACTCGGGAAAATTGAGGGTATTATTGTGAAGTGATAAAAAAGTTGGGGTTTTAATGAGCACTCTTGTTGGTTTAGTGATCACGTGGCTAAAGACACATGGTATATATAAGTGCCCTAGTAAAATGCTTGTTCCATTTATTTTGTTTATTTAATTATTTATGGTATGTGAAATGCATGTTTTTATAAATTTGTGTTGTGAATAACATCATGAAAAAGTAATTGGTTCAATGGTTGGTGTGTGTGTTGGACTAGAGAGAAATCATGAAGTTAGAGTGTCGAACTAGAGAGGTGCTGTGAGTGAAAAATAAGATTGTAGAGAGAGGGATGTTGTGCGCTTCGACGGAAAAATGTAAATTTGTGGAACCAGGTAAGGGGAGTTAATCTTTCTCTTCTCTTTTGTGGATTAATGTTTGAGAGTGGTAGAGTATGCAAGTATTATGGGATCATGACGCATGTTTATTGGTTGCCTATTCTTGTTTCGTGTACAAATCATGATGCTAGAGCACATGTTTTCCTTTGCCTGTGGTTCTTGTTGTTGTATGTAGTTTGGAAGCCACTTCCGGTTGGTTGTTTGTTTTCTGGTTGAGAGGGAGATTTTATTCTATTCTCTAGAGAATGGCATTAATAAAAAACCTGTGTGAATCTCGTGCCTTGACTGCGTGGTGTACTTCTTGTTTTTGGGGCCTCATGTTGAAGAGTGTAGACCCCACGGGTTTGGTCTCAGCCCTAGCGATCACGAGGAGGATTGTTGCTATGGTTGGAGGTAGTGGCAGATCTTGGCCAAAATTTATGGGGAGCCAAAATAATATACTCAATTTATATATTTAAGATTTTTGTCACTAATTCAGGAAAAATTAATACATAATTTAATATAGCTATAATTATAAAAGAAAATACATATATCTAAATAATATTGTAATTCGTTTTTTCATATTCTTGAAATTATCAAATAATTGAATCATAACTACATTTTTTAGCTATTTTTTTCAATGTAAATAACCATATTATCTGCAAAATATTGATTTTTCATTTTACTAATATGCACATATAGATTCAAAAGTCATCACAAGCTTTTGTTCTCATCTTCACTTCTTTTTTATCAATTTTAAAAAATAAATTTATTCTTTAATTTTTTTATCAATATAGTCTATAAAACAAGTTTAAGACTAAAAAAATAATTTATTATAATTTAATCAAAAATTGAGAGACATAATTACTAAAAATAACTATGATAATCAAGTTACACTTAAAAATCCTCTATAAAAAATCACATAATACATTATTTGCTCTTCTCTTTTCATAAAAAATGA
>Ga0214544_1010815_pt1 | contig 13128 bp, 12 predicted proteins | sample CNSS3metaG_FD_160074 | JGI IMG/M metagenome (GOLD analysis project Ga0214544, IMG submission 160074) | Root nodule microbial communities from cowpea collected in UCLA plant growth center, Los Angeles, California, USA - CNSS3 | ecosystem: Host-associated > Plants > Roots > Nodule | place: USA...
AGAAGCTAGGGTTAGGTTTTTGTAGAGACATCCTTAGGTATCTTTTATTTGCATAGAGGCCCCTAAACTCTTCTATATAAGGGGTGCTCCTAGACATGTAAAAGGGTTGAAGATTTTGAAGTAAAAATACTCTTGTGTCTTAACCATTTGTGAGAGTTTCCTCCCTAGGGAGTGAATACCTTTAAGCCTTATCTTGCATAGCAAGTGGCGGCACACATCCACTCATCTTCAAGGTTGTCATGGCTTCTAGCCTAGCCTTGTAGTGGCGTGCTTCTCACATTTTTACCATTCCTTTCCTTTCCATTTTATGTTTTCTTCTTCCTTTAATTGTTCTTGGTTTTCTATGGTTTATGTGCTTTCCATTTCCTTTTTATTTTGAATCAATCCATCATCTTCTTGTCTTGAGCTTTGGGAAAGGAACCTTCACATCTAGATAGCTTGCTATCTTAATGTCCAGTGGGGATTTCACTTAGCTTTCTTAATCAACTCACGCCATTTTCAATAATCTTAAAAAGGAACAAGATAATCCTTCACCAGAAGATAGTGTTGCCAAGTTTGCAAAGTCCTCACAAGAGCATAAAGCTTTATGTCATAGGTGGAGTAGTTGATGTGACTCCCCTTGAGTTTCTCACTAAAATAGGCTATGAGGTCTCCCTCTTGGAGAAGCACGACCCCAATACCCACATTGGATGCATCACATTCAATCTCAAAAGTTTTGGAGAAGTTAGGAAGGGCTAAGAGTGGTGCATTGATCAATTTTTGTTTTAAAGTTTCAAAATCTTTTTCTTGATCTTTGCCCCACTTATAAACCACACCTTTCTTGACCAATTCATTTAAAGGGGCGGCTATGGTGCTAAAATTTGGTATAAATCTCCTATAAAAACTAGCCAACCCATGGAAAGACCTAAGCTCACTCACATTCTTTGGAGGAGGCCAATCCTTGATTGCCACCACCTTTTATTGGTCCATATGGACCCCATGTTGATTTATCTTGAAGCCTAGGAAGATCACATGATCCATTCCAAACACACATTTTTCCATGTTGGCATACAAGGATGCCTTCCTTAGGGTCTCTAACACACTCCTCAAATGATGCAAGTGGTCATCTTGAGACAAACTATAAATGAGAATGTCATCAAAGTACACCACAACAAACTTTCCTAAGAACTCTCTAAGAACATGATGCATGAGCCTCATGAATGTACTAGGTACATTGGTCAAGCCAAAAGGCATGACTAACCACTCATATATTCCAAACTTTGTCTTGAAAGAGTTTTTCCATTCATCACCTTCTTTAATTCTAATTTGATTGTACCCACTATTCAAGTCTATTTTGGAAAATATGGTTGCACCATGTAACTCATCAATTAAGTCATCTAACCTAGGAATGGGATGCCTATACTTGATGGTTATGTTGTTGATAGCCCTACAATCTATGCACATTCTTCATGTTCCATCCTTTTGGGGGACAAGAATCACGGGCATTGCACAAGGACTCATGCTATGTTGCACCCACCTTTTTTCTAACAATTCATTCACTTGTTTTTGGATTTCCTTAGCCTTCTCGAGACTAGTCCTATAGGCTGGCCTATTAGGCAAAGATGAGCCTTGTATAAAATCAATTTGGTGCTCTATACCTCTTAGGGGTGAGAGGCCCTATGAAGGTTCTTGAAAAAATCTTGGAACTCATCTAAGACTAATGACAAGTCTTAGGGACATCTAGGGTGAGGGCTTTGGAAAGAGGGGGAAGATTCACTAGAATAAGCTAAGAAAATGGGTTTTTGGGCAAGCATTACCTTTTTCACCCCTTTGAGGGAGATCATGCTCTTCTTGGCCTCTTTGCCATGCCCTTGCGCCTTTTGTTGCACCTTCTCTTCTTTTCTTTTCTTTAACATTTGAATTTGGTCCTCATTGACTTCTCTTGGTGAGAGAGGTAATAATGTAATCTTTTTGCCTTGGAGGTTAAAGGAAAACTTGATGGAATGACCATCATGAAAAGCTTTTTTATCAAATTTCCATGGTCTTCCTAGTAAAATATGAGTTGCTTCCATATGTACTTAGTCACATAATATCATTCTTGTAATTTCCAATGGAGAAGTTGATAAGAACTTGTTTGACAACTTTGATCTCACCTTCCTCACTAAGCCAAGATAGCTTATAGGGCTTGGCATGAGGGATAGTTTTCAAGCCAAGCTTGTCCACAACCCTTGTGCTAGCCACATTGACACAACTTCCACTATCAATTATGAGGGAGCAAGTTTTGTTATTGATTTGGCACCTTGAGTGAAAAATATTTTCTCTTTTGTTTTCAAATTCTTTGGGCACTTGGTCTAACATGCGCCTAACCACCAACAAACCTCCTTCATTGGGTTTGATTTCATCCTCACTTGAAGATTGGGAAGAAGTGTGAGAGGAAGAACTCTTAAGGGATGGGGAAGAAAAATGCTCACTTTCAACCTCTCCTTTTGGGTTCAAGATCATGTTCCTTTTTTTGGGCAATTTGAAGCGATATGACCATATCCCAAACATTTAAAACATTTTATGGAACTAGTTCTTGAACCTTGGGAAGAGTTTGGATTTTCTGGGGAAACTCTAGGCGCACTTGACCTAGGTGGGTGGTCTTTGGAAGATGGTTTCTCATCCTTTCTTTCTTTTCCTTTCCAAGTCCTAGACTAATAGTCATTGTAAGGAGTACTCTTCTTGGCCTCTTGTTTCTTTTTCAATTGACTTTCAACCTTTAGGGCCAAGTGTAAAATTTTATCAAGAGTAGAGTACTCATACAATTCAACTACATCTTGAACTTCTCTTCTAAGACCACTCACAAATCTAGCTACCTTTTCTTCTTCACTTTAAAATTGGAGTCCTACTTTGAGAAGCATGGGCTCCATCATTTTGTAATATTCATCCACACACATGGACCCTTGTTGAAGCCTTTGGAGCTTCAATAGAGTCTCCCTCCTATAGTAGGAAGGAACAAATCTAGCGCGCATCAAATTTTTAATGTCTATCCAAGAGGCTGCGAGTGGCTCTTGGTTAATATTTTCCATACACAATTGATGCCACTATGTCATGGCATAATCCTCAAATTCTAAGACTACTAAATCTACTTGTTCTTGATCACTAACTAAATGAATGTTAAAAATTTGGTCCAATTTTTGCTCCCATTCAATGTAGATGTTTGGATCATTCTCTCCTTTGAACTTTGGAATTTTGATTTGTGGAGATTGCCTTTGTGGGAGTTGATTGCGCCTTCCCCCACCATCATGGTTGTGCCTTCTTCTTCTTCCACCATGGCTTGAATCCTCGGAAGAAGATCTCCTCCTTTTCCTTTCATCCTCTCTAAGTTCAAGCCTTTGAATGTGTTCTTAAAGGAAAATCTCACTTTGTCTCCTATCCGCCCTCAATTGCTCAAAAGTTTCTCTCCCACTAGCCTCCATTTCACGTAGGATGTTGGCAAGGGTGATTTGTTCATTTTCTTGGACCATAGGAGTCAACATGGGAAGAGAATAAGGTGAAGCCGATTTGATGAAGGATTATCTTGTTTCCTTTTAAGATTATGAATATGGTGAAGAGTTGTTTAAGGAAAACTCAAGGAAATCCCCACTGGACATTAAGATAGCAAGCTATCTAGATGTGAAGGTTCCTTTCCAAGAGTTCAATAGGATAAGAGATAGTTTAAGGTGCTTAGAAACAAAAATAGCAAGAACATAACCAAAAACGAAAATGCATTAAAAGAAGAAGAACAAATAAAATGGAAGAGAAGATAGTAGTGGTGATGGAAGTAGAGCACGCCATTCATAGAGGGGGCAAAGCCAAACCAAGCTCTAGAGATGAGTGTATGGTGCTACCACTTGCATAGCAAGATAAGGCAAGAGTTTTTCCTCTCCTTGGGAGGAGGAATAGCTCACAAAAAGAGAGGTTGAAAAGAAGAGTGTTTAGATTCAAAGTATTCAACCCTTTTACATGTCTAGGAGCACCCCTTATAGAAGAGTTTAGGGGCCTCTAAGAAAATAAAAGATACATAAGGATGTCTTTACAAAAACCTAACCCTAGCTTGTAGAAACTAGGTCAAATAAGGTTATAAAAATGATAGACAAAAGACCTAACTATGGTGTGTGCAAGGCTAATTTCGTTCTAGCACAAAAGGAGACAAAGTATGTGTCTCATATGTCTCCAAAAAATGGCCAAAGTGTGCTAAAAACAAAGGAGACCAAAGGTACATAAGTACACTTGTTTTATGTCTTTTACTTTATGCTTTATGCCTTTGCTTTACTCTCTCCTCCACATCATTTATGCTCCCTAATCACCATGCGCCACCTAGCATTGCTTTCTTACTCCTAATTAACCTACAAAGAAAATTAACATAGATTAGCATGTTGGCTTAAGTCAAGTCAACTATGGTCAACAAGTCAAACCTAGTCAAAAGTCAACAAGTCAACTAAAGTTGATTCAACTAAGTCAACTTAGGGAATCAAAAATAAGAAACACAAATGAAAGGGATGAAGGATTAGTGAACTTCCTTTCTAAACATGCTTAGTCTTCTTAAGCATGTGCCTCCATCCTTGGTTGGGGTCAATCCTTCATCACGATTCCTCCTCCTCTTCTACCTCTAAGATTGGTGCCATATTCATGTATGCATAAAATTTGGTAGCATAACACCTAGTAAATATTACCAAATGGAATCACCATACAACATAAAAGCTCTTGGCCAAATAGGTTTTTGCCATGGAAAACACTTTTTTTTTCAAAACTAGGTGCTTAAGATGATGAGAAGGATATTTTAGGGTGTCTTGAACACTTAGTTCCTTAAAAATTAGGTCAAAATTAATTTCAAGGAGCATACAACAATACAAGGCATATATCTCATGCAATAGCTCAAATACTTAGAAACAAGAACAAGAAAACTCAAATAAGCATATGACAAGAGACTCAAAAGTAGCTAGGAACATTTTAAGTAGATTTTCAACATGTGAAAAAAAAATTGGCATGGTAACAACTATAATGCTCTCGGTTTTTAAGCAAGGAAAACCATACACTTCATATTCTCACTTCAAACAAGCCCATACATCAAGAGATGGGTTTTTAGATACATAACCTCTTGTGGAGTGGGAAGAAAATGTGCACACCACTTGAACAAGCCAAAACCGAAAGGTCTCAAAGCCAAGAAAGCCACCAAAACAAAGGTTAGCACATGAAAAACACCATATTCAAGATAGCCTAGGCTCTAGATACCAAATGATGAAGAATTATCTTATTTTCTTTTAGATTTACGAGTATGGTGAAGTTGTTTAAGAAATCTTTTCGAAAATTCCCACTGGACATTAAGATAGCAAGCTATCTAGATGTGAAGGTTCATTTCTCAAGCTCATAAAGGGAGAAGAGAGTTGGATTCAAGTTCAAGTAGCACACGGTTTTAACAAAACTTAAAGAACAAAAATGAAAGAAGAAACAATTAAAATGGAAAGCATAGAAGGTGGTGCAATGGAGGAAGCACGCCACTCATAGGGGGGATCTAAGCCAACCAAACCCTAAAGATGTGTGAATGGTGCCGCCACTTGCAAGCAAGATAAGGCAAAGGTGAGTTTCACTTCATGGAAGGAAAGCGCACAGAAATTTAGTGGTTGAAACACACGATTATAACATCAAATTATCAACCCTTTTACAAGACAAGGAGCCCCCTTTAAATAGAAGTCCATAGGGGTCCTTTAGTAAAAACACAAACATGAAAGGGATCAACTAGCAAACCCTAATTCTTAGGCTAGGAATGCCACACGGCAAAAATGAGAGGCATTGATTGGTGGATGCATTTTCATGAGGATTATAGGCCAAAAAGGGAAGGACACCAAGTAACTTTCAAAGGAATCATCTAAAATGGCAAAAGGAGACAATGTACATGTCTACTTTTGCTTTTACTTTATGCTTTTTACTTTTCTCTCTCCTCCACATCATCCACATCCTCCAATCACCATGTGCCACCTAGCATGCTCTACTTTCTTTAATTACCTACAAAAACAAGATAAACAAAGATTAGCATATTGGTTTAAGTTAAGCTAATCTTGGTCAAAGGTCAACTTTGGTCAAAGTCAACAAGTCAACCAAAATAAGTCAACTAAAAACCAACTTAGGGAATTCAAACTAAAGTAATGGAAAACAAAGATAAAGGTGATGGAATAGAAGACACCCCTCTAGACATGCTTCTAGTGACCCTTCTTGAGGGTGCTTCTATGGAGGTATCATGGTTGGTCACGCCTTCATCATAGTTGCAGTGTGAACTTATGGTATCTACTCTAACATCGGGTTTGGTCAGGACATCATCCTTGTGTGCTAGATGTCCGGTGGAGGTAGAAGGGCGCAAATATAAAGCGAATTTGATATGTCTACCTCTACAAGAGTTAGAGGTGATCTTAGGAATGGATTGGCTCTTTGCCAATCGCATTCTTATAGACTACCGAGAGAAAAAGTTATTATTTCCCAACTCAAAGGAGCCTGAGTTGTTATCTTCACAATAAGTTATGAAGGAGATACAAGATGGCACGTAGTGCTTCATAATTTTCACTCATCTAGAGATGGAGAGGGAGGAAAGGAAGTCAGTAATATCGATCGTGCACGAGTTTGAGGACGTGTTCCCGGAGGAAGTGTTTGAGTTGCCTCCCAGTAGAGAAGTTGAGTTCTCTATTGACCTGGTGCCAGGAATCGGTCCGGTGTCGATAGATCCTTATCGTATGGCTCCGGTAGAATTAGTGGAACTTAAAAGTCAGATCAAGGAATTATTGGGAAAATAGTTCATTCGACCTAGTACTTCGCCATGGGGAGCACCAGTGTCGTTGGTGAAGAAGAAGGATGACGATCAGGAATAAATACCCGCTCCCGAGGATAAATGATCTAATGGATCAGTTACATGGAGCATCAATATTCTCGAAGATTAACTTACGGTCGAGATATCACCAGATACTAGTGAAAGCGAATGATGTGCAAAAGATAGCCTTCATATCCCGATATGGACACTACAAGTATGTGGTCATGCCTTTTGGTTTGACCAATGCTCTAACTGTGTTTATGGACTAAATGATGAAGGCTTATCTTGTTTTCTTTTAGAGTTATGAATATGGTGAAGTTGTTTAAGAAAGCTTTTTGAAAATTCCCACTGGACATTAAGATAGCATGTTATCTAGATGTGAAGGTTCATTTCTCAAGCTCATGAAAGGAAGAAGAGAGTTGGATTCAATTTAACACACACACACAGATTCAACAATACTTAAAGAACAAATGAAAGAAGAAGCATTAAAAATGCAAAGCATAGAAGATGAAGCATGGAAGAAGCACGACACTCATAGGGGGGGATCTACGCCAACCAAGCCCTAGAGATGAGTGATGGTGCCGCCACTTGTAAGCAAGATAAGGCAAAGGTGAGTTCACTTCTAGGAAGGAGAGCTCACGAAAAAACAATGGTTGAAACACAATAGTTTAGCAACAAAATGATTAACCATTTTACAAGACAATTAAATATGAGTTCATAGGGGTCCTTTAGCAATTACAAAAACATGGAATGGACTAACAAGCAAACCCTAGAAACCTAACACATGTGAATTCTCGGCCAAGTGATGGATTATGATTGGTGGATGCATTCCCATGAGGATTCTAGGCCAAAAGAGGAAGGAGACCAAGTAGCCTTCAAAGGAATAAACTAAAAAAGGCAAAAGGAGACAAGGTACATGTCTACTTTTGCTTTTGCTTTATACTTTTTGCTTTCCTCTCTCTTCCACATCATCCAAGTGCTCCAATCATCATGTGCCACCTAGCCATGCTCTACTTCTTCTTATCTATATACAAAAACAAGACAAACAAGGATTAACATGTTGGTTTAAGTTAATCTAATCTTGGTTAAAAGGTCAACTTGGGTCAAAGTCAACAAGTCAACCCAAATAAGTCAACTTTAAACCAACTTAGGGAATAAAAAATAAGAAATGCAAAACAAAGATAAAGATGATGGAATAGAAGACTCCCCTCTAGACATGCTTCTAGTGATCCTTCTTGAGGGAGCTTCTAAGGAGGTGGTGGTGGTGGTCACCCCTTCATCACTACATGAATCGGATCTTCAGGCCATTCTTGGACAAGTTTGTCGTAGTCTTCATAGACGACATACTCATCTACTCCAAGATGCAGGAGGAACATGTAGAACACCTAAGATTGGTGCTTGGTATTTTGAGGGAGAAGCAGTTATATGCTAAATTGTCCAAGTGTGAATTCTGGATGGATGAAGTATAATTCTTGGGACATGTGATATATGCACATGCCATAGCAGTAGATCCAGCAAAAGTTGAGGCAGCAGTTAAGTGGGAAAGTCCCAAGTCAGCAAAAGAGATCAGGAGCTTCGTGGGTTTGGCTGGCTACTATAGGAGATTCATAGAAGGATTCTCCAAGATAGTGGCGCCTCTGACATAGCTGACCCGGAAGGACCAACCTTTCACTTGGACAGATAATTGTCAAGAGTTTTCAGGAGCTTAAGCGAAGGTTGACGAGTGCTCCTATATTGGTTATCCCTAATGTTGGTAAACCCTTTGAGGTTTACTGTGATGCCTCTCATCTGGGACTTGGTTGTGTGTTGATGCAAGAGCAGAAGCTGATGGCGTATGCTTCGAGATAACTTAAGGTGTATGAGAGAAACTACCCCACTCATGACTTGAAGTTGGCAGCTATAATATTTGCCTTGAAGATCTGGAGGCACTATCTTTATGGTGTCAAATTTCGTGTGTTCAGCGATCACAAAAGTCTCAAGTATCTGTTTGACCAGAAGGAGCTGAACATGAGACAAAGAAGGTGGATGGAATTTTTGAAGGACTACAATTTTGAACTTTTGTACCATCCGGGGAAAGTGAATGTGGTGGCAAATGCTTTGAGTAGGAAGGCAGTGCATACGACATACCTTATGATCAAGGAGGTAGAGCTACTAGAGAAATTCAAAGACATGAAACTACAGGTGGAGTTGGGATCCAAGTTTATTAGATGTAGTACTCTGACTATATCTAGTGACTTCTCAAACTCAGTCAAGGAAAGACAATTGTTGGACACTAGTTTGAAAAGAGTGGAGGAGCAGCTCAGATCAGATAAAGTGAAGGATTTTGCCTTGGGTAATGATAGTATACTGAGGTTCCAAGGTAGGGTGTGTGTTCCTAATGATACTGAGGTAAAAAGGTTAATCTTGGAGGAAGACCTCTTTCGCCTGAGCGAGGGTCTCTCGCTTAAGCGAAAGACCTCTTTCTCCTGAGCGAGGATCTTTGGCTTGAGCGAGACAGGTGCGGGCATTTGCTCCATGGTTGTTCCTTGTCCATGCTTTTGGTTGTTGATTGTAAGTTTGGTTTGGATTACCCTATTTAAAGTATGAAGTATTTGAATATGCATGTAGGATCTGATGGTATGAGTTGGAATGGATGAGTTTGGCATGATATACGTATGAAATGTGGTTGGATGGTTGATGGTATATTGGAATGAGGTTGGTATGCATGTTGATTTCATACTTGGTGGGTGAGACATGATTTTGGTATGGTCAGGACGTAATTCCACGATGGTTGTGTGGTGGTGCCTCATTTGGTCAGGACGTAATTCCATGGATCTCTAGGTGAGATTCATGGTTGTGCCTTAATGGTCAGGACGTAATTCCATAACCACTTTTAGTGGGAGCTCATGGTGGTACCTCATTCTTAGGACATAATTCCACGAAGTTCGTGGTGGTGCCTCATTATATAATTTAGTAAGCATTCAAGGTAAGGATTGCATCCTGACATTCTAAAGAGTCGGTTAGTCTCATGTAGAGCGGACTGACTAAAGTGGTGAGAGTAGCAGGAGACCTTAGATCTTTGAAGGCTAACCTTGTGAGTGGTAGGGTGAAACCCATTGGCAATTGGCTCTGTAGAGCAGTAGAGGCCACCACAAGTGCAATCATCTGGTGAACCCGACTAATTATATGTATCCGAATAAGTCGTGTCTTGAGTCTTAGTGTATTGTTTGCGAGTCATCACATGCTTGGTGGATGTATATATCTTTGGCTATATGAATTGTATGAAATGACATGATAAATCATTTTCTACTCTAGCTTACCCTTTCTGCTTGTTTGTGTGTTCTATGTGTGGTTTTCTCTCTTTGTGATGATCATCAATTTATTGATGTGAGCAGATGCGAGAACTCCTCGTGGTCAACAAGGTGATGGTGGTTCTGCTGCCTACTTCGTCTTGGGTCAAATCCCGCCTATCTTTGAGTTTCCTTTTTGGGTTGTAGCCCTTGTATTATTTTGCTATTGGATCACTTACTTTAATATTGTCAAACTTCTCCTCTGTTTTGATATTGGCATCGTGGTGTGCCTTTGTTTTACTTCTAAGTACTCATGGATAACTGTAAGGAGTAGCGTTTATACTCCATGACTTTGCTTCTCATATTATTTTGTGTGACATTTCATTTTATTAAGGTTATTATTTAAATGGGGTGTTACAAATTTATTTATATCTATTTGAACTTTAAAAAGATACAAATTAATGTTTTTTTTCTATTATTTTTGTGATCTTAAGTACATACAAGCTATGCAAGCTAAATCAATTTTAAGAAAATTAAAGGAGCTGAGATGTGTAATTTTACAGAAGATGATGTTCGTACCATGAGAAACCAATCCCATACTGAAATCCAAATATTTTGATCGAATAGTATATAACTTTCTGCATGCTGGTTTCACATGTAGTGATATTGAAATAGGATGATCAATTGAGAATTAGATATAGTAAAAATGAAAGTAAAAGCTTTACATGTATAGTTTTTTATATGTAAGTTCAGACATATGTAATATATGCTTAATAAGACTACAATAAGAGAATTGATATACTTTTTTACTAATGCGAGAGATATGTTGGAGGAACAAGGAGAGGTCCACTTGACCTATAAAACAAATCTGTTTCCACATGCTGAGGCAGTTGGATTGGCTGAGAAGGTCAATTTGGAAATAGTAGAAAAAGTTTGTTTTAAATAAGAGGAATATCCAGGTTTTCTCGATAAATAAATGAGGATTGGGAAGGAGATCCAATAAAAGGTTTCAACTAAGATCATGCTAGTTAAAATCGATATTATTCTTATGATCGAAATTACTATATATTATTTTATAAAAATTTATAATTTAGAATTATAACTTTTTAAGGAAAATTATAATTTAAAATTGTAACCTTGTATAACAATTAGATTTACATTGATAACTTTATACGCAAAATTATAATGTTGTTCACACAATTATAATATTATTTAAGAACTTCTTTCATTAGGTGGAAGAGTAATATTTCAACTTTGTATTGAATTTCAATTTGAAAATAATTTTTAATAATAATTGTATTAATCTTTAATTTAATCAAATACTGTGACAACACATAACAATGATATTTTTTAATTACGTTCACCTTTAGTTAGCTTCATGTTTGCATTAAGCTAACCTCATTTTTACCGAAGTAGGTCAAGAGACAGTGCAATAAAAAATATAAAAAAAGTGTAAATTTATTGATTTTACGTTTTTGTACAAACATCTCTGGATTTTGATAGTATGTCATACAAACTTATTTATGTTTATCTTTTTAAATTTTAATAGATAAGAAATTCAATTTACATACATTGTTTTTTTTTGTCCTTTTTTTCAAGTGATCTTACTTAAACTAGAGCTGTCAAAACGGGTCACCCGACCCAACCCGGTTCGGCCTGTGACTGGTTGGCCATTTAGTGGGTCAACCCAACCTGGCTCACTTATTAGCGAGCCAACAAAATTAGAACCCAACCCGACCTACCACGGGTTGGCGGGTTAAACGGGTTAGCTCACTGACTCACTTAATTAAAAAAACACACAATTTTTCTTCTTCAATCCCAAGAAAACTAAATTATAATTCCGATGAAAATCTAAATAAACTTCAATACAATCCAAATAAAATCCCAAATTATGTTAAACTCCAAATACAAACCAAAATCACAAAAATATAAATTACTATCTAACATCAAATCATTCTTGTCACTTATCAAACTATAGTATTAGAGTCTTAAATGGATAAATCCACAACATTTTCATCTCTTGAAACATCTTCTTTATCCTCATCTACAATAAAATGAAGGAAAAAGATGAGAAATAAAAATTAAAACCGTGAAAATAATAAAAAATCAAATAATGTAAAGTCTGGAAACAACAGATTTAAAACAATAACAAAAAAAAATACAATAATAAATTAAAGGTTTAATTAATCGTATAGTACCCAGTTTGGGGCTAGTGTGTCAAATAGGTACCCGGTTTTTAAAAAGTGTCAATTGCATCCCAACTTTTGAAAATTGCTTCAATTAGGTCCCTTTCAGACAGAATTGACTAACGTCGTTAGTCAACGTGCCACGTGTCAATCTGTGGTTTTTTTGATTTTTTTTTTAATTTTTAAATTTTTTTTTAATTTCAATTTTTTTTTAATTTTTTTAAAAAAAAATTTAAAAATGCCACGTGTCAAGTCCCTGTGTGTGACACGTGCCATTGTCAGTGTCACGTGGCATTGTAATGCCACGTATTAGTGTCACTATGAGATGTCATTGTGTTGATTTCGATTTAGTCCCCATATATGTCTTTTTGTTTCAATTTAGTATCTAAGTATGTGTATCTGATTCAATTTTGTCCCAATTTTTTTTTTAATAATTAAAATATTATATATTATTTTTTCATTTAGATTTATTTTTTCAATATTATATATAATACATATATAATATACACATATAATATATATAATATAATATAATATATATATATATATATTACATAATAATATATATATATATATATTATATAATATTATATATGTATATGTTATATATATATATATATATATATATATATATATTATATATATATATATATATATATATATATATTTTATATATATATATTAATTATTATATATATATATATATTATAAATAAATATATATATATATATATAATAAAATTATATATATATATATATTATATATATATATATATATATATATATATATATTATATATATATATATATATATATGTATATATAACATATACATATATAATATTATATATATATATATATATGTATATATACACCGTA
>Ga0214544_1010816_pt1 | contig 13128 bp, 7 predicted proteins | sample CNSS3metaG_FD_160074 | JGI IMG/M metagenome (GOLD analysis project Ga0214544, IMG submission 160074) | Root nodule microbial communities from cowpea collected in UCLA plant growth center, Los Angeles, California, USA - CNSS3 | ecosystem: Host-associated > Plants > Roots > Nodule | place: USA...
GTGGAGATATCCGTCAAATAGTTTACCATCTGATTTTCATCCAAAGGAACTTGCCCTATGCAAGTTACCCTGCAGTAGTATTTCGACAATTGAGTTGACAAACTTATTGAAGGCAAGTTTAATGAGTGCATTTTCCTTATCTTGTAAATTGATAATCCGCTGTAAGATTATTCATTGAATTCTTCTTTCTTTCGTTTTTCATTGCAGAAGTTGGTGAATCTAAGAGTTTTGAAATTCTCAAATGCAAATGTTTAACCAAGATACCTGACATATCTGGCTTCCAAGTGTGGAGAAACTTTCATTTGAATATTGTCCGAATTTAATTACATGGTTTTCTGTATAAGCTTAAAATATTGAGTGCTTTGGTTGCACCAAGATTAGGACTTTTCCACTCATCAAGCTGACCTCTCTTGAATCCTCCACTTTAATGCTGTTATATCTTGAGACCTCTCCATAAATATAAGAAAAATATGGAAAACATAAGGGAACTCGCAAGATTCACACACTCTATTTGTGCAACATAAACAGTGTATATTTTTATATGATAGTGTGAAGTTCGATGGAGTTAAAGTTTATAAGTGGTACGATTAATGTCAAAGGTAAATTATCTCGTATCATACTTTATCATATAAACTCATTTTACCTGAAATTATTTTGATCGGTATAAATGGAAGAAGAAAAAAAAAGTATTAGAAGCAGAGTGATCAATTGTGGCACGTGAATAATTCTTTTCTTGAACAATATATATTTGAATTCAATTTGGTGTTTCAGTATACCACTGGATTGTGAATTAGTGGTAAGAAAATACTATTATAAGTTCTATGTAGTATGTTATTATTTTTACTTTATTTTTGAACTATACTGCAAAATGAGTACAAACTTTATTGTATAAGAAGTGAGATCTTTGAATACCACTAACAATACATGGAAACATAACCTCTAGAATATCAGTAACAATAAACTTACAGTGAATTTATTAATTTGAGACATGAGTAAAATGTATTCTTCAAACTTCCCTTGAATAAGCTACCAGACTCCAATGATGTGATGGAACCATTACGTAACTCCCATATGGCAAGTTCTTTGGATGAAAATCAGAAGGATACCTGTGCACGCCATTCTAGTACCTTCAAACTTTCTGGTAGATAACTTATATGTTGGGAAAAAATACCGTTTCTAACAATAAGTATTTTAAGGCTTTTCATATTCGTGAAAGCGTTTCCATCCCATTCTACTACTTGGATGTCGGATATAGGAAAATACAGACAGATAATTTTGATTTCACTAGTTCCCTGTTAGAGCAGGAAGCCCGAATCAACCACAATACAAGTATATGTAAGACATTAATTAAAGTATTGAGACAAATTTAGAATAGTATAGTAAAAAAGACAACTGATGCAAAAAAAGAAAAGCATGACAAACCAAAGCATTCATCAGTCTCTCACTCACCGAGTTGTCTCTTAAAACTTGAATTATATCTTCCTGTAACCATAATCTCCTGCGCTTCCCTGGCTCTCTTGGTGATTGCTGTCGGTCAATTCTTTTACCTATGTCCTCAATCAAGTCATGAAATGTAACTCTTTCATCATGATTAATCTTTATGAGAGACTTTTCAACTAACACCCCAATATGGTATTTCATGCAGTTATCATAAAGAGCACGAAGTTTCTCTTCAATCTCTGACAATTTATACCCTTTGAAGCAACAAACAATGTCAAGAAAAACGCTCTTCTCTTCTTCTCCCAATGAATCAAAGCTTACTTTAAGCATCTCTAGGATTTGATTACTAGGAATTCTTTTGTATTGTTTGATAGCAGATTCCCATTCTTGTACACTTTTTCCAAACAAGTTCGAGCCTATTACTTCCAAAGTCAGTGGAATACCAGAAGCATAAGTTACTACCTGATTTAATACCTCCGTGTAAGTTGGATCAACGTCTTCCATTCTAAAAGCTTTGAATTTAAGCAACTTAAGAGCATCTTCCTTATTCAATTCCTTCACCTCATGTGTTGTTTTAACCTCATGAGATGCTAGAAGTTGTTTGTCGCGAGTTGTGATGATAACTATACTGCCGGGACCAAACCAATCAGGACTTCCTGCAATTCCCTGTAATTGCTTGTGCTGGTCTACATCATCCAGAACTAAGAGAACCTTCTTTCGCTTGAGCCTATTCTTTATTATTGAAATTCCTTGTTGCTCACTTGCTAGGTTGATTTTCTTCATTCCAAGTACCTCTGAAAGAATGATGCTGTGAATGTGTTTTAGCCCGTGTTTGTTTGATTCTTCTCTTACATTTTGAAGAAAACACGAACCTTCAAACTGATCAGTGATCAAATTATAAACTGCGCGAGCAAGTGCTGATTTCCCTACACCGCCCATTCCGTGGATCCCTATCATGTTGACGCTAGCATCGTTTTTTCTAGCATCCAAAAGCTTCCTTATTTCTTGCACCTGTGATCCTAGTCCAACTGGGTAATCAGCAACATGTAACTTTTCTTCACCATTATTAATGAAGCTGAAGACACGCCCAACAATCTTCTCAATAAGCTCGTGCTCATATTCTTTTCTGCTTCAAACAAAAAGTTTAACCAAGTCAAGTTAAAAGCCATGTGTTGTATATCTATCGATGTCTTGACACACATGTCAACATAAAAAATGTTTTCTTAGAATTTAAAAGAGACCACTCTCACAAGTGAAATTTAATCAACAAAAACTGCAAAGATTGGCAAAGAGGGATACCCATCCTCGAAAGGAAAGCCAGCATGGTCAGCTACTTCATTCAGTGCCATTTTCCAATTCTCCATGCTATGGTGGCGCCTCTCCTCCAGAAGCCTTTTCTCTAGTCCGGCCAATGCTTCTTCATAATTTCCTTGCTGGTGTCTGACATCACAAGGAGGCACTTTGTAAAAGACAGGCAACACCAATAGTCCATTCCTTTTGGAGCAGTCAAGAATGATTGCAAGTTCATCTAAACAGAAGGAAGAAGAAGCATAGTTTGTTGAGAACACAGTGATGGCAATCCTGGACTTTTCAATTGCCTTCTTGAGTTCTGGTGTTATTTTGTTTCCACTCTGAATGCCCTCATCATCAACGAAAACGTGGATTCCACTGTCATGAAGAGCTTTGCGGAGATGGCCAGTAAAACCTTGGCGTGTGTCTGAGCCTCTGAAATTGATGAACACATCGTACATGAATGCTTGGGAAGGTGATGTTACAACCATAGGATCAGTTTAGTTATTAAGACTCTCCAACCAAAAATTTCAATGAATATGCAATTATTTATTACATAATTATGTAACTTTGGAGTCAATGATCCAAGTCACGATGGTAGTTTCCAAGAAAGTACCATCACAGTTTCTTAATTTTGTGTTATTTTTATAAATCTCAAACACACACACACATATATTTGAGTTTTTAAATCAAATTGTGTTATATTAGTTTGTATTAATTGACAAAAGAAACTATTAATATTATTTTATAAATTTAAAATTTTAGATGTGACATCCCATTTCTAATAGAGTAATCTACTAAAATTAAGCATCACATAATTATAATGTAAAAGAGCACATGACATGAAATATACATGTACTAACTATTACCGTTATCCAAAGTATACTGGGATTAAAAGCTTAGGCACACCACAATGTCATAAAACTTAACACAAGAGTACTAATGTCTTGCAAAAGACTGCTCATAGAGCAAGCAATTTTAAACTAAACACATAGTTCTTCAAAAGGGACTCAACAGTGAGTCACAACCCAGACCATGGGAACCACCCTACACCGCAACATCGTCACCACCATGAGAACCGTCAGGGATTTCCACATCTGCTCATACCAATAGTATTAGTGATCATTGCAAAAAGGAAAACCAAGCAAATAAATATACACCAAAAGAAAGGGTAAGCTAGAGAAAAATATTTTTAACATGTTATAGAGCAAGCAAAAGATAAGACAGGTTATCAACAAATAAAGCACTAGGCACCCAAATCATGTGAAACAAACAAATGCAAAACACTTCGACTCAATATCCGGATCATACTCTTGATATAGAATTCTAAAGGAAGTATGCACTTGTGCTGGTTTCTAAACTCTGCAGAGTCTAGACGCAAGGGGTTATCACCCAACCACACACAAGGTTAATCCTCTAATGTCTTGGGCTCAATATGTTCCAAGACTAAGACCTCCTGCCACTCTCACCACATCAATTATTCTACTCTATGTGAGCGTGAACAATTGTTAGAGTTCAGGATACCTTCCTTTATCCAGACATCTCCTATATCAAGGTATACACTAACCACACACATCGCCAAGAGTTTCCCATGAAACTCCTTTACCAACACATTCCACATGCCATCTCAATCACACAATTCTCATGTCAATCCACCACCAACCCAACACATCATGTTCTCCATTTCATACTTTTCAAAGACATACCAATATTCAATCCAACCAAGTCATGGCTCATTTCATAATGACACATTGAATTCAGTCCCATTCAAGCATTCATATCAAGCATGGCCACATACTAAGAGCAAGAAAAAAAAATAATTTAACACAAGCATGGAGCCACATCAGCCAACACAACAACTTCTGCCAGGAACTTTTGCCCAAGCTAAAGGTCCTCGCCCAGGCGAAAGGGTACCTTTCGCTCAGGCGAGCCCTTCTCGCCTAGGCGAGAGTTCGACAGGGGCTGTTGTAGGGTTCCAGCGAGTTCTTGCTTAGGCGACAGCGTCTCGCCTAAGCGAGACCACTTCTCGCTCAAAAACACCACCAGTCACCTAAGCGACAACCCGTGTTGGAACCAGGGGTGAGTTCCTGCTACTCTCGCTTAGGCGAGGGTCACCCGCTTAGGCGAGATTAGCAAGTTTCTCACTTGTTCGTACATTCAACAACTTGTTCAACCAGAAACACACCCACACCATACATTTTCATACGACCAACCACCACATTCAAGCACCAAAACACAAGAACAGTATAGAAATGAGCAAAATAATTTAAAAACGTAAACCCTAGCTTCCTTTATCTTAGTCAAACTTAGCCAAACGAAAACAGGACCCCAAGGAGAGCAACACAGTTCCATAACAGATTAAGGAGATGGAGATTCGAGTTCAGGCAGCTCCGAGCAAAGAATATTCGCTAACTTGAAGAGGCAAGAACTTGTGCCCAAACAAAGATGCTGCTCAACAGTTTGAGAAAGGGAAGGGATATGTTTTTAGGAAAAGATACAAGTGAGAGATTGGTAGAGCTGGAAGGAGTCTTGGGGGTCCCCATAATAGGCTGACCCTGGGCCTTCTAAGAGGTCAGACCCAACTGTCTCTTAAAACAGATTTTAATTAAAAAGGGGTCTCATATTAGCTCTGGTCTATTACAATAGTATAAGAATAGTTAGATAAATAAATCTTTTGGACATAATTTTGTTAAAATCAACAATGTTAAGTTGAAATCCGACTCTAAATCCCGACAGCGAAATTTATTCATTAATTTTCTTAATAGAAATTTCAATGTAAATATATTATTTTTTATCCAAATAAATTGATAAAATATACAAAGTATATATTCAATAATTAATATAAAATTAATTTTAGAAGAAGATTTAAAGGTGTTTATAATTTATTATTCTTGAAATCTATATTAGTTCATAAAAAAGAATGACTATTATAAGATTATTAATATTATATCATGTGGATGAAAATAAACAATAATAAATTTTATATAAATAATACTTTATTGAAATTAAAACAATTTCACTTTTCAAAAAAATTGTGAGTTTATCCCCTTGAAATTTAAAAGTACATCAGTTATATATATATATATATATATATATATATATATATATATATATATATATATATATATATATATATATATATATATATATATATATATATATATCAAGGGTCTTGTTAATCAATAGACACGGGTTAAAGATAGTTAATATACACAAAATTTTACAAAAATACATAGTTAAGTGTGATATTTACTAAAATCTGACTTAACAATTATTAATGTACTTTTATTTTAATTAAAGGATAAAAATGTCCATAAATATTGTACATGGGTGTTTAATATTTTATTTAATATTCATCAATAAAAATTAAAAAACAATTAAATAATAAAATAAATATATTTTAATGTTGTTAAAAATTAAATATAATTAAATATAAGAAACTTTAAATTAACAGAAAAATTAGGAAAAGAAAAATAGTATTGAACATCTAAAATTATAAAAAAAGAAACAATTAAGGTATCAAATTGAGTATAGACTTTAAAAATTTTAAAGTCTTTACTCTGTATTAAAAAGTTATTGTCTAAAAATTAAAAAGATATTTTCATCTTTAAAAAGGTTGTAATATGTATTTATACTATTTTAATTAATATATTTAATTATTTTAATTTTCAATGTGTAAATAATATTACCCGTTAATGATTCTTTAACAAGTATGATAAGGATAATGGTCAGCATTCTCCGCATTTAAATCGGAAATAAATGCAGAGGGCCCAGACGTTCCACTATGACATGGAAAAATAAATATAGGAAGCTTCTCCGTAAATTCATTAATGGTCTTCATCCCGCGTGATAACCAAGAGAACAGAGTGAGAGAGAGAGGAGCATTTTATGCATTTATTTGGAAAATTTTCATCCGCGTAATTTGACCAATGTGTATTAATAAGTCAATTGCTTCTTGCATTCTTTCGAATTTCATTCCTTTTAGTAGGCAATTGCTTCATGTATTCTTTCAAATTTCAATCTGTACCTTATTAAATATGTCAAATGTTAAAGGTAACCTCGTTTTTTTAAGGTTAAATTATACTTTTGTTTCATTTTCGTAAGAAAATTTTAAATTGGTTGTTGTATTTTTGTGTCTGAATAGGTTTTCCTTTTTAAATATGTGATAAATTTGGTTTTTTACATCATTATTATATTAATAATTGTATAAATAACATTAAAGATGAGTCACATGTTAATTCGTAATTTATTTTATTTTATTATTTTATTTTTTAAAATTTATAACATGTTAAATCAATGTCGTGTTACATGACATTGTAACATGATAGTGACAGTGTCTTGAGTCACTATCATACCAATTGTCATTCTCTTAATCTTAATTTAGTCTTTGAATTTGTTTCGCTCAAACCTCAGAATAGCGACATGAATTGAATGCCATGTCCAAGCTAAGGAATTTATTTTGAATAGTCCTGACAAATGATGATTGAGGCGGAATTCGGCATTTTTAAACCACAAAACACTCGGTTACCATTTTGGTTGTAGGTGTAACCAACCCGCTACTAAAGATATAATATAAAGTATTAATAGAAAAATAGCTCTAGTATAAAGATCCCTATGACTACGTAAACCGATTATATACCACCATTGATAAACACAAGAATAGGCTATATTAATAGGACCTAGAGTACTCCCTCTAGTAAAAGCTTCTACCTCTAGTTGTCCAAAATGAGGATTTCAATTCAGTCCCAATTTATTTTAAAATTGAGCAATTTCACTCGTCTTCAATTTCAAATTGGAACTAAATTTAATTTTATATAAATGTTATATTGATATTTTTATTAAAATTAAAATTTTTATTAAATATTTTTAATAAGTTTAAGTGTTTAAATTTATATTTTGCATTGAACTTTATTTAAATTTTTTTAAAAAATTATAATATGTTTTGTTTTAAATTGTTATAAAATATTTTTAAAATTGCTTTAATATTTTTAATTTGAATTTACAAAATTGTTATTTTTAAACTAACTACAACATTTGTATAAAAATTATGGAATTGTACACATTTTAAAAATATATAATTATTTCAAATACAAGTTCAAATAAAAAGAATATCAATGATGTAATGAAATATCAATACAAATAAAGTTCAATGTAAAATATATATTTTAAAATAAATTTTAAATAAACTTCAATATAAAATATAAAGTAAATAAATTTAATTTTGTTAAAAAGATTTAGTAAAAATATCAATTTTAATAAAAATATCAATATAACATTTATATCAAAATTAAATTTGGTTTCAATTTGGGGAGGTACGAAATTGTCCAATTTTAAAAAAATAGAATTAAATTGAATCAAAATAACAAATCTAGGGACCAAATTGAAATTAAAATAATGACATTTAACGTGACATGTGACATTGTCATTATCATGACACATGACGTTGACTTGACATATGACAATTTTCTTTTTTTAAAAAGACACGAATCGACACTTGACGCATCTTTAACAAAATATTAACGAAAATGATCAAATTATATCACACTTTAAAAAATAGGGATTTAATTGAGACAACCAATTTGAGATTTTTGTAGGAAAACGGGAATCAAATACATAATTTAAACTAATTTTTATTTTAAGTCTAATCTTCTTCTTCACTTGGATAGTGTAGTTGTGCAAGTAATTCTCCCATTTACCCATTGTCATAGTTACGATTTTGGACCTCCTTTAGAGTAGGGAGTGAGGTTTGTGGTGGTGTATTAGGCTCGGGATATTTGAGTAAGGTGTATCACTGGTTTCCGAAATGGGTAATCCGGGAACCTACCAAGATGAGAAGTCGGAGATGGGGGAGGTGTAATCCTGAAGGTTGTATATTGAAATAACAAATCTAAAATATATTATCGAAAAAAACATTCTGTAATATGTTCTGGAATGAACATTCCAAAATAGGTTTACATTTCCATTATTTTCTTCTCTCATAATGGCTCACTCACCATGGCGGTTGCCACAACTATTTGTAGCTTCGCACCCAACAAGGCAATTATGGCATTGTCGTCTTCGTCTGGAATCGTAACTCCTATTCGAGCCATGAGCTCGCCCACCTCCTTTATTAGGACTTTCCTGTCCACCAATTTCACTGCTCCTTGTGTTTCAAGCAGTAGCGCCTGTAGCCCGCGCTCTGGCTAAAGTAAGGATAGACATGGATTGAATTTTTAATGATCCAATCCACATTCATTTTAGATTCAAATAATTAGATTATATTTTTTTATCCAAATCCATTTTTTCAATAAAATTAGTTTGAATTTTTTTAAATATAGATCCAAATATTTGGATCATGATTTAAATTCAGTCCAAATATTTGGATCAAGTTCAAAATCCAGAATTCATTTTTATCAAAGAAATTTAAAATCGAGTTTTTGGGCCCACCTGACCCGTTCTGGCATCGGGCCTGCCCGGTCTGTACAGTCGTCGGGTCGACTCAGTCTGTCTGGGTCATCGGGCCTGCTCGATCCATCAGGGTTGTCGGCTTGCCCACTCCGTACAGGTCGTTGGACACGACCCGTCTGATCTGTCAGGCCGACCCATCCCAGCCCGTTCGGGTCATCGGGCCCGCCTGACTCGTTCAGGTCTTTTGGCCCGCTTGGCCCGTTAAGGTCATTGAGTCCACCTGGCTCGTTCGGGTCTTCAGGCCCACCTGGCCCGTTCGAATCATCGGACCAGCCTGGCTCATTCGGGTATTCGGGCCCACCTGACTCGTTTGGGTCATCGAACCCGCCTGGCCTGTTCGGATCATTAGGCTCACCCGACTTTTTCGGGTCGTTGGGCCCGATCGACTCGTCCGATTTGTCGGGCCCACTTAGCTCGTTCATGTCTTTAGGCCCGTCCAACTTGTTCTAGTCGTCGGACCTGCCCGGTCCATACATGTTATCGAGCAAGGCCCGTCCGAGTCTGAATTTAGCCTAGTCTCTCTCATACTTTAGCCTAACCCAACTAAAAATTTAAATGGAACATTTGGATTGGATTGTTTAGATTATGCATATATGAAAATCTTGATTTATAGAATGAATATCCAATCCATAAAATATATAAAATGTAGATTAAATTAAAATTCAGATCCATTAAAATGGATTTGAAATAGATTGGATTTTTAATAAAATGGATTGGATCGGAGCAAAAGTGAATTAGATCAAAAAAATTAGATTTTTTGACCACCCCTAACTACAACCTTTGACCCTTTTAACCTATGTCATTCGATGCTCTACGCCACGAGGCATTATTGCTACATTTTCCCACCTTTTTCACTTGCTTTTCACTTTCGTGATTGCGATGCTAGTTCTACAATAAACAATTCCACACTTCTAGATATCGCTTTTTAAAATCTATGGAATTCATTTTCTGAAAGTTTTACGCAGAATCACCTCAACTACTTCCGGAATGATACTTTACTTTTGAGAAATAGAATTTTGAAAAACTATTTCCCATCTTCTGCACCTATTCCATATCACATAACACCACGAAAAATTCCTTTCATACCTCAATATACCTGCCATGGCTTGCCTTAGTTTTGCAAATCACTGGCCAGTGTCTCCACGAAGGAAACAACTTTCATATAAAACAATAAAGGGCAAAAAGGGGAATTCCAAAATGATGGAGTGCTGGTAGAAAATGATGGGGTACAGGAAGTAATTGGCAAATAAGTACTCTTTTATTGGTTAACCAAATGAGTGGATTGAAAAATCCAAATGGTCAAAGCTTTGATATAAGGTGGACATGACTTGACCCTACATAACTCGATCTATTATGGACCTGATGACTTGATTTCACCCATCATAGACTCAAATCGACTTAGCCTGATATGGACTTGACTTGACTTGGGTCGTGATGGACGTGACTTGACTTGAGTTGAGATGCACCCCACTCAAATTGACCCTAGGTGGGCCTAATTCGATTGAGCTAGAGGAGGTCTCGACTCGATTGAGCATAATGTGGGCTCAACTTTACTAGACTTGGTGTGGGACCAACCCACTCAACCCGATGTAGGTATGACTTGACTCGACCCAACGTGGGTATGACTTGAATCGACCTAATCTCGATATGATTTTACTCAACTCGACTTGGGTTTGATTGGACCCAAGATCGACCCAAACCAAACATGACTTAACTCGGCTCAACTTGACTTAGCCTTTTATGTACCGAACTTGACTTGGCCTGAAGTGGGTCTAACTCAACCTGGCCTTAGGTGGCCTGGCTTGATTGAGCTAAGCATGAGTTGAATTAACTTGAGGTGAGCCTAACTCAACTCGGCTTGAGGTGGCCCGATCTTGACTTGACTCAATTTGGTCCCTATTTGACTCGATCTGATTTTTACCTAACTTGACTTGGCCTACGGTTTGCCTAACTTCACTCAACATAAGGTCTATTTGACTCAACTTAGCCTAAGATTTGCCAAACTCAACTCGGCCTAAGCTTTGCCCGACTCGACTTAGCCTAAGGTATGCCCGAGTTGACTCACATAAGGCTTGCCCAACTTGTCTTGGTTCGAGCGCTTGACTCGACTTGGGATAAGGTTAAGCAAACTTAACTCGACTTGACTTTGGTTTGACTCTACTCAATCTAACATTGGTTTAACTTAACTTGGGTCGTCATGGACTTGATTCAACTTAACATGATGTGAAACCTATCAAGCTTGACTTGATTTGGATCCCACCGGACTTGGGACCAACATGATTGACCTACTTGATTTAAACCTAACTCAACCCTGTCCATCTTGATTTGAGATTGACTCAGACAAACATAGTCTTTACCCGAGACCCAGCCTAGGCTCAATTTGACTTGACCAACATGGGTCCAACCCAACTTAACCCAACATGAGTCATAGCTTGATCTGATTTGTCCGAAATGGAACTTAACCTAACCTAATTATACTAAGTTTGGATTTGGATTGAGAAAATATTTTTTATGTGTATAATTTTTTTGTAATTGTTTTCATTTTCAATTTTAAATAAGTTTCTTACTTAAAAAAAAAAGTCAATGGGGTTAGTGGTCACTTTGTTGGCTCCTAGGGGGCTTTGCCCCCCGTTTTGCTTATACATATGAATTAGTCTATAAATAAAAGTTTTTTTTTTTAATTTTAGTATATTTTATGTATTTGACACGTTAAAATTTTGTGTATATCTTTGACACCTTTAAAATATGTTTTGAAGATCGCTACTGCATGGATTGACTCTAATATATGAGACTTTTGTTGATGTTTTGGTCACTTCTTCTTTTATGAATTTTCACCCTCAACCCATATAAATCCGAACTAGATCGGGGTGAAAGTAACAATTCTAAATTTCTGCTATACAATTGAATTCACCCATAGAGTCACTATCAAATTCAAGGATCAAAATTCGAAATCAAGACAAACTACCGTTACTTTTAAAATATCATTTAATAAATTGGTTTTAAATTGATAAGAAAATTAATTATAAATAGTGTCACAATAAAAGTATAATCAACTTTCTTAATACTTCTAGTTTCATACACCAAATCTACTGTCTAAACATAAACATATCGACACTTATGCTTTTTCTAAGGATGGACTTTTATAGACCCTTAACAACTATAGCTAAAAGAAACACACAACCAATACAACATAAAAATAACACCCATGAACTCATGAAAAACTTAGCATCCAGTGTATAAATGGATTTAATAAAATATGGCAACTTATTATTAATATTAAAAAAAAAAAATCTTTTGATTTTATTCCCTTGAATATCGACTATATAAATATAAACACCAACAGATTTCGTTGTTTTCATTTAAAATTCTTAAATTCAAGAACAGTAGAAGTAAGGTATCTTCAGTTTAATATATATGCTTGCTTGCTTACAGGGTAATAGTTTAGCGTACAAAATTTATGACATGGAAAGTTAAACATAATTAAGAAGCTTCATAGGAAACCGATAACCAACAAAGAAAGAAAAGGAGCATTTTAGGTATTTATTTATTCAGAAAAGTTTCATCCGCGTAAAGTATATCAGTTTCGTACTAATTTTGCTTCAAAGTTCGACTCTGGAGACACAGCACTCACTCCATCCATCATCATACCATGTTTTTTCCTCTTCCTTAACCTACGATGTGTTCCTCAGCTTCAGAGGGGAAGACGCACTCCACGGTTTCACCGGCAATCTCTACAAAGCTCTCTGTGACAGGGGAATTCACACCTTCATCGATGATGATGACCTTGAGAGTGGAGAGGAAATCTCACCAGCACTTCTGAAAGTAATTGAAGAGTCTAGGATTGCCATCGTTGTGCTCTCTCAAAACTATGCTTCTTCCTGTTTCTGCTTGGATGAACTTGCAGTCATCCTTAACTGCAAGAATAAAGGGCTACATGTTATACCGGTATTC
>Ga0214544_1010820_pt1 | contig 13123 bp, 5 predicted proteins | sample CNSS3metaG_FD_160074 | JGI IMG/M metagenome (GOLD analysis project Ga0214544, IMG submission 160074) | Root nodule microbial communities from cowpea collected in UCLA plant growth center, Los Angeles, California, USA - CNSS3 | ecosystem: Host-associated > Plants > Roots > Nodule | place: USA...
AATGGGCCTGGGCCCCAAATCAGGCTCTTGAAACTTATTGAAGGCGAGGCATCGATGCTAGCTACCATTCTAGGCAAGTAGTCGGTCTCGACCGGCTACTTGCCTAGATGGCTTGTGCTGGTGGTGTCCGGGTACCAGATACTAGGTGGTTTCGATGTGTATACTGTTTACTTGGTTGAGTTTGGCTAGGTACGGTACAGTTTCATTATAATATCATAATCCATAGTAAAATTATAGCATAATCAATCTCATAGGCTTTAGCATTCCATGAAATATAGAAATAACAAAAAAAAAATGGAGAGCATAACACGATTAGGTCTCGCAAAGGGTTCCTAAACATTCCTAATGTGTTTCCCTTGTGTATCCTTATATAGAATTTGATTGGGCTTTCGTCTGACTTTTTTGTTTATGAAATTTCCTCTCTGATAATGTAATATTCTCCAAATATCTTTTAAATAATCATAAATATAATTTGTTTTTATGGTGGTTATAATAAATACCTAAAAGGATTTGGAGACATCTAGCCAATTTTAAAAATATTTGACAAATATTGTTTGTTGATATTTACTAATATAAATAAATAATAAAATTATTTAAAAATATATCATAAATATTCAACAACTAATTTTTGCATTAATCTCCCAATTCAGTCCTTGCAATCATGTAGTCCAAATTTGAAGAGAAATCCAAAGATATCAATATTTGTATTTTTAACCCCTCTTGTTTGACCAAACTTTGATTGTTTGACCTGCTTACTACCTAATGAGAGACTGTAACGTGACAATTCTCTCTTTATCTCAAATTAAGCATTTCCTCCTCCATTAGGGTTTCAAGTGGTTGTTGTTGGGTAGCTCGCAGAAGTTCTCAAAGGGTGACAGTGGTTCGATGGAGGCTCTTCAACGAGTGCATGGTGGTGGAGAGCTGCATTGCTTCACGACTTGCATGGATGTTTCACTGCTTCTCATCGTCAATCTATGTTGGAGAATGGTGGTGGTCACGAAGTGCTCTCACTGTGGTTCTCGATTCGTCCAACGTGGGTGATCTTTGATCTGCTTGTGGTGGCTTCATGAGGCTTGGTGCTATGATTTGGTGGAGGAATGCCGACAAGGTACATGGAGGAAGCTATGGTGGTATGAACTTTCACATTTTGGTTGGTTAGGGGGAAGAAACTGTTGGACACATGGCTTATTCTGGTTGGCCAAATTTTGAGTGTTAGGATTATGCAATGTGGCAACATTTGGTTGGCCAGTTTTGTAAGCGGGTATAATGACACATGTCTACATCTAATTGGGGTTGATTTGGTGAGTGGTAGGGGGTGAAAATAAACAAACAATAAAGTGTAGGAATAGGTTTTGTGTAGTCCATTTGAATAAGAGGAATGTATAAGTAATGTAAGAGGGATGTAATACTGATTTTTCTAAAATTTGCTGATTTTGACTTATTTTTTAGATGTTTTGTAAGTTTAATCAATTTATTTTTACTCCTTCAATGAGCTTAACTTAACTTCAGTTGCATCAACAAATATTTTATGCAACTAAAAAAAACACTTTTTAAGGTATTTTTTATCTTACAAGCTCAATAAGCCTCATTATCAGAATCCTAATAAAATTAATCTTTTAAGCACAAAATCAATTAAAAAATCCAAAATTAAAGACTAAACGAGGACATAAATACACACTTATCAAGTTTCCAAGGTGAAGTTGGTCTTGAGTGGCATACTATTACAATCGAGTAACCTAGACTGAGCTTTGAGTGCAACTGAAGGAGATAAAGGGAGAAAGATAAAGAGAGAGAAAGAGCTATTAAGCCATGAATATCGACTTTAACAAATATATAAGGTAATATCAGAGATTCTGCCCTTGTATCTTGAAGTTCATTTTTATTGGAGTTAGGTACTCCATATATATCATTTTAGGGCTTCGAGATTTGGGTGAGATATATACTTGGTTGTGTTGGCACTTGGTTTTGGAATGGGCAAAGGCAAAGTGGGCTTCGTTTTAGTGAAAGGACTCGAGGGTTTTAATGGGTTAAGGTGGATTGTGTAGTGGGCTTGGTGGGACATGGAACATATGACACACAATGAGTTATTGCAGAGCTTGTGGCGTTCAAAGTTAAAGTTGTGTTATCGTATCAGGGTGCAGTGGGGGAAGACACTCTGGTGACCGATGGAGCGTGGTGATTGAGGGGTGTGGCAGGAGATGAAGTAGAACACCTCCATGACAACATCATTTTTCCATGGCGTACCTGACATGATGATAGTTAATAGGTTAAAGTCAGGCTTTACTCGGGCCCCATGGTGGGTGCCAAATGTTATTTCTAGATTTTATTGAGGAATCTTTAAGGCAGAGTTGTTGCTTTTGAATGTTGAGTTGTTACTTCAGAGTAGTCTGGGCTGAGCTTATGCATAATGAGAGGGGGAGTGATAAGGTGACTTAATGGTTAGATGGAAGGGAAGGGAGAGAAAGGTCATAGGTTTGATTCCCTTGTTAACAATTTGAATAAATAAGATTTTGATTTAATGAGTTTAAAAGAGAGGTGAGAGAGATTATGGATTTAACTCTCCAAGTAACAAAAATATATTAAAAAGATTTTGTTATTTGAAAAATAATTAAGTATTATAACTTAGAGATATTATTAAATTATGAGTTAAATACATTTGTAGTTCTTAAACTTTGACTTTGACGTAAAATTGAAATTTGTCTTTATCTCAATATGTGATACAGTTTGATTCCTAAACTTTGAAAATAAATAGATATAATCCTCCTAACCCAAGTGCGTTACATTTTTTTGACATGTCAAAAAATGTTTGAGTTATTTATACTATTTGAAACATTGTAAACTTAATGGGAGCTTAAAAGGCCATTTAACATGTAAGAGGATTATATCCATTCATTTTTAAAATTTTGGAACAAAAATATACCAAAATTTTGGACATAAACATATTTCAATTTCGCATACAAGTTGAAAAGCTACAAATATATGTAATCCATAAATTATTATATCATAATATCTTAGAAATATTAGATAATCAATAATTATACAATAATCTCTTAAAAATATAATAAAATTTAATAATAAATTATTATATTATAAAATATTATTTATATATATGTTAAAGATATTTCACAATATTTAGAAACATGTAAAAAAGTTATTGTAGCATAAGGTTATGGAGTTATAGTACACGAACTTTTGTTTGACTCGCAATTATTAATTGGTTAGTTCGATATCTATTTACATATTATTATTATTTTGAAAATATATCAGTCAAATAATTTTCTGTATTATTTTTAAAAATATATTATTTAAATAATAAACTATTATTATTCCAATCATTTTTTTTAAATACTCATTCTTGAACCTTCTATATATGACCAATTGAATATGGTTAAGATGTGATAACTCTACGATTTTGATTTCTAAAAGAGGAGGTATTTAATTTTTTTAATATGATAATAAATTTTATTTAAATATTTTATTTTACTCTTTAAAGATTATACAATAAAAAATTATTTATAAATCAAAATTTTAAATCTAAATTACTTTTGAAAATAAATAAATTAGCGCATATTTTTTAATAAATTCTCTAAGTCTATTTTGTTTTTTAAAATGCGTCTTTATATTTTAAGTTGATGAATTTAATTTTGTTATTTTAAAAAATATTTGTATTTTCCTTTATTGGGCTTTCAGGCCCATTTACTAACTTAACCGGGTCTCTAATTCCATCGTTGTGGCCAGAAAAAAGTTCTCGTTGTTCCTCTCCACATAACTAAAACCCTAACCCTCACATCGTTAGCTGGTTTCGCACTCAGTGGTAGCAAACCCAACTGAATCTCTCTTTCTATCTGCACTGCAATGGCGAAGAAGAAGGAGAAGAAGGTGAATGTCTCCGGCAAGCCGAAGCACTCTCTCGACGTTAATCGCAGCAATGACACGAAGAAGGAGAGGCGCTCGGCCGCCACCGTGCGCCGCCTCAAGATGTACAACACCAGGCCCGTGCGCGACCGAAAAGGAAAAGTCCTCTCCAACGAGTTTCAATCCAAGGAGCTTCCCAGCACACGAATTCAACCTGATCGCCGGTGGTTTGGTACGTCCAATTTCGTAACAACAATCACTTAATTGCTTAATTTAATAATAATAATAATAATAATAATAATAATAATAATAATAATAATAATAATAATAATAATCGCGTTTCGTTAACTTGAACTTGCGAATATTACAATCCGCAGGGAATACGCGTGTTGTGAATCAGAAGGAGCTGGAGTTCTTCCGGGAAGAGCTGCAGAGCCGCATGTCGAGTAATTACAATGTGATTCTTAAGGAGAAGAAACTGCCGCTGTCGCTGCTCAATGATCACCAGAAGGTTTGTTTGATAGGTTCTGCTTGAACGACTAGTGTTCATTTTTTAAAGTAAAAATGAGAATGAATTTAGTAATAGTTGATGGATTTTGAATGTAGCAAGCCAGGGTTCACCTGCTTGATAGAGAGCCTTTTCAAGATGCCTTCGGACCTAAGACCAAAAGGAAGCGCCCCAGCCTCTTGGCGGCTGACTACGAGTCCTTACTGAAGAAAGCTGATGGTTCTCAAGGTAAAAGGATGGTTTCTATTTGAATTTGTAGGTAGGATGAGCAATGGGGTTTTGTTATCATCTTTAAGATTCTAGGGCCTGTTTGCTTGTGTGTGTGTTCTGAGAAAAAATTTTCGAGCAAAAAAAATTCAGAGATTACACGAGTTTCTCCGAATAAGGAAATCTCAAGAACAATGATGTTTATTTATTTATGTCTTGCTTATTAACTCTTTTCTAAAGTAGTTTACTATTTTATATAAATTATCTGACCTACATTTCACCAGATCACTTGAGAAAACAGGAGATGGGAAGTACTTTTGTAAAAGTTAGAAATAACAGCTCTAAAAGTTATATTATGAAGTTTAGATTTTGTTTCTTATCTAAAGCACCCCTTGGTCTATTACTTGTTCTATGATAATGTACTTAACAGATTCTCTCACGTGAAACTGAACAATCAATTTCTTTGTTTGTATTTTGGGAATTCTTGTTTTATGTGATTGGTAGTTTCTTTGTACAAATTAATTGTGTTTTACTTAGTATGAGATTATTGTCATTACTCTTTTCTATGATACTTCACAGATGCTTTTGAAGAGAAGTATGGTTCTAGTGCATCTGGAGAAGCTAATGATGGGGATGGATTTAGAGATTTAGTGCGGCATACCATGTTTGAAAAGGGTCAAAGTAAACGCATATGGGGTGAGCTTTACAAAGTGATAGATTCGTCGGATGTGGTTGTCCATGTATTTTCTTTTTTTTTTTTTTTTCTTTTTATCTTTGTAGATTTTCTCATGTCTATGTTTCTGCAGTGTGCATGTTTGTGTTTCTATTGGACATGGTTGTGCCATAAAGAAATGAGCTTTATGTTAGACATTTCTGTTGTTATGTTGCTTTCAATGTATGGTCGTTGTTAGATCTTTTTTCAAATTTGAAAAAATGTCTCGGTTAGTTTTTTCCATTTTTTAAGCAACTTTCTTTGTGTTTATTTTGGGCTTTGTTTTGATGAAGAGTCTATGGTAGGCGAAATTTCTTTGAACATGACCCCTTGAAATTGTCCTGCATATCCATCTTCTCTTCCTCTAAGTTTGAATACCTTATGCATCCTCCTGCAGGTTCTAGATGCAAGGGATCCACAAGGCACAAGGTGTTACCATTTAGAGAAGCATTTGAAGGAAAATTGTAAGCACAAACACATGGTGCTTTTATTGAACAAGGTCGGTAACAATATCATTTGTTTTTAGTATTAATCTAAAATGTTAAATGCCCTGTATTGCTATTTTGTGACATAAAACAAACTTAATTTTGTTTCTCCCTTTCCAGTGTGATCTAGTTCCTGCTTGGGCAACAAAAGGATGGCTTAGAGTTTTGTCTAAAGAATTTCCAACTCTTGCATTCCATGCAAACATTAACAAGTCCTTTGGAAAAGTATGTCTGATACACTTTCATTTATTTTGTTTACTTTATCTGCCAATTTTATTAATTTATGATAGAAATATAACTGAAATTTGATATAGCTATTGTGCATCTGCTATGTTCTGCTTTCTTATTTGTCATTATTGTGTTTAGGGTTCTCTTCTATCAGTACTTAGACAATTTGCACGTTTGAAACGGGATAAGCAAGCAATATCTGTTGGATTTGTTGGATATCCAAATGTTGGGAAGTCATCAGTAATCAACACTTTGCGTACAAAGAATGTAATAGTTCTATCTCCTTTAATTCTTCTCATTTTTTGCTTAAGCTTTTGCTTATGCGTGTATGCAAACTCTAATGGCAGCATGATATTTTGAAGTATTAAGTTATTGTTGTGAAATAATCACTTTAACAATTTGACTAACATGTATCTAACTATATGTGATGAAAGGTCTGCAAGGTTGCTCCAATTCCAGGGGAAACGAAAGTCTGGCAGTATATTACGCTTACGAAGAGAATCTTTTTGATAGATTGTCCAGGTGTAGTCTACCACAACAATGATTCTGAGACAGATGTTGTGTTGAAGGGTGTGGTAGGTTACCTTCTGGTTTCTCTAATTTTGGTTGTCATGTGCTTTTATCAAGAATGTTTTGTTCAGACTTGTTTTAATGGTTATTTTATTAGTGTAGTTTAATGAATTGATGTAGTCCTTTAGTCCTTGTAGGCAATTTCACCAAGTCGGGAAAAGGTTTTGGTGTTGTAATGGTTAAAACTGTCTAGGGATATGGTTTAATGTAATCTAATCAACCTAGTTGTCTCCTGTGATATCATCTAACTTGTTGGGTTGCTTAATTTGATTACACTGTGATTTGTTGGACTAGAGTCCAGGAAACTATTCTTGTATTTTGAAAGGATGAATGACCAGTTTTACTTAATTGGGTGTTATATCCAGGTATTGACACACAAGTTAAACTGTTAAAAAACTTTGATGTCACAAAAAATATGAAGGTGGTTAATGTTTTTCTCCCTGATTTATCAGAATGGTGACTATCTATTGCTGATATATGATAGTATATTTGAGTGAGATGAAGTTAGTTTCAACTTGACATCTCCTGCACCATCATAGTTTTAGTTTGGTAATCTGATGTTGTAGTCTTATTTTCAGGAGGCATACTTGTTTTGCTTGTCCAGTGGACAATGTGCTCCTTGCTTTTGTTTGTAGAAGTGGATTTAATTTTTCTGTGGTTGATTATATTATTATTATTATTCAATACAGTCATGCTAATTGATGTTTTACTTTCAGGTGCGGGTAACTAATTTGAAAGATGCTGCAGACCATATAGGCGAGGTGTTGAAACGTGTGAAGAAAGCACATTTGGAGAGAGCATACAAAATAAAAGATTGGTATGGTTCTGTCTCCTCAACTTTGTGCTGTAGATGTGGTTAACTGTATAGTGTGTCCTCCTTTTGTATTCGTGTGTTTGTTTGATTGAAATATCCAAAGTTTGCCAATCCAGTGATAAATCTTCATCTCTGATAATGTGCTGTTGTAGTTTATGTAGAACATTTTTATGCCATTGCATACTATCAACCCACATGCTAACTATAGACTAGACAATTTACAAGTAAACAAAAAATGACAGAATTATACCTTGCAGTAACTTTTCACCCTGTTTTTCTGTTCTGTCATGTCTGAAGGATTTTTTGTTGTCACCAGGGAGGACGAGAATGACTTCTTACTGCAGCTTTGCAAATCAAGTGGCAAACTTCTGAGGGTATTCTTTTTTAGTTGATCTGAATTATTAGTTCAACATCTGATAGTTATTTCATGATAGCATTGTTGTCGAGGAAAGGGAACAGCTTTACTAATGTGTTTTGGCTATGCTCAATTTGGCCGAGACTAGATACGCTTTCTGTATGCATCCTCTTCTAATATGGGTTGGCTGACTATTGAGAGTCAGAAGCCAATCTGCTACTGAACTTAATGGTGTCTTGTGATCTATTTAATTGATCCATCCAATGAAAAGCAACTTCTGTTTAAGTAATAAGATTGGATAACGTACTGTGTGACTATTTCCTATGTTGGTTGTTTCAGGGTGGTGAGCCTGACCTGATGACTGGAGCAAAAATGGTACTTCATGACTGGCAGAGGGGTAGAATTCCCTTTTTTGTTCCTCCTCCTAAGCAGGAAGAAGGGTCTGAAGAACCTAATGTTAATGGTGTTGACATAGATGATACAGTTGATGGCAATGAAGCATCTGCTGCTATTAAGGCTATCGCAGATGTTCTTTCATCACAGCAGCAAATAAGTGTTCCTGTTCAAAAGGATTTATATAGTGAGAATGAGTTGAAGGGGGAGGCGACTGAGCAACCACCTAACCATAACGCAGACGAAGATATTCCAGCTCCTGATAGTGTTACATCTGAACAGGATTCACCTCCTAAGGTTCCATCTGAGCTGGGCCCAATCAGTGAGTAATAACTTATGGTTGCATTGGAGGTTTTAGGAAATTTTATGTAAATTATAAGTTGGCTCTATTTCCATCCTCTAAAAAGCTTGGAATAGAACAACTCCTTTTCCTTTCGCATCATTTCTGTGGCCAGCTTCATTTTTGGGAGTTCATCTACCTCACAACGACGCTTGTTAAATGCATCGATTTTGCTTCCGGGAATGTTGCTGTATTGATGTTTGGATTTGTGAGATAGAGAAAGTACTGCTATGTGCTATGAGATCATAAGAGCACCCACATGAGAGGTTTTGTTTTGTTGAGTATTGGTTTTATTTAGTTATTATTTATGCATTAGATGTAGCGATATAGCTTTTGTACCATGGTGGAAATTTTGTTTTATTTCGTAATATACCATTATATGATTCAAAGTTGTAAGTGTGGATTGATGGTTTTCTTCACAAAGCGGATATTCATGATATTTGACACCTACCTTTTTCCAACAAGTAGATTTATAACTTTTTTTAAAACTAAAATGTTTAATTAAAATATAAGTTAAATTGTTTAAGAGTAACAATTGTAATATGATGGTATAAAATGAGAGGGTTATTGACCTGTTATAACTTTTAATTTAAAGAAAAATGATATTTTAACTTATTTTTTTTATTATTTTTAATCTAGTATTTTAATAATCATTAGATAAAAGTGGATTAAAGGATTATTGTTCTAATTTAAAATCTTAAAAAGAGTCGTATACAGTGTGTTTCGGCCAAGTAACTTCGTACAATGTATACTGCCAAAAGTAGGAAAATAACAGGGTGAAACTAGTGCCTGCTATTTTGTTAACAGGGGAATAGTGAATGTCAATTTACTTTTTCAATTGGGATAATAATTTTGCACGGAATAGTAAATTTCGGATACAATTGGAAATTAGTTTGAATATATCATCTTAATTAAGTTGAGTTATCTATATATTAAATTTCAATTGAATTCTTAATCTATTTTTATGATGTATTTAGTATTTAATAAGATTGTATTTTTCGAATTGAATTGACTTCCTAATATACTTTTATGGTCTATTAAGTATGTAATAAAATTATATTTTTTAATTGAATTTTTACTGTAGTTTTTTTTTTTCAACTTTGTGATGTTTTAATGAAGTGATGATGGGTTAAAAAAAATATTTCTATCACTCGGTTAACAATCACATCATTCGATTAATTGAAATTGAAATCACATCATCCAATTAATTGAAATTGAGTATGCAATAAACCTTAAAGATTTATTAGGAAACTAATTAAAATTTTTCAAATTTATTATGAACTTGAAATTTAATTAAACCTATATATTTTAATTAAATGATTTTAGCTGAACATAGATAAAACACCTTAAACAAAAGTAGTATAAAATATAGCTATCAGTGTAGTCTTTAATTATATTCTTAGATCTTTCTTGAAATAATAAAAGAAAAAGTTAAACAGAAAACATGTATTGAATATGATAAAAGAAAACCTCAAATACTCAGTGGATAAATTCATAAGGTTTCGTTGAATTGAAACCCATTTTCACTCTAAAATTTAAATACATATTAATTTATAAATCTTTTTTTATGACAATTGATGAAAATGTAAAAACATAAATTTTGTGAATTTGTTGTCTCTGTCCCAAATAAATAGAGTGTCCCTGCATGCTAAATGATGCACCTAAAATTGCCAAAATCCCACGTTGTGTGCCCAAAAGTTGGCCAGATGTTCTCTTGGTTCAAAATTGGTGGTCTAACGAGTTGACATTTGTTAGTAACTTTTGATGTGACTTATGTAATAAGTGTTTCGTAAGTCTTATTCTATTCTAGTATTTAAAAATCATATAACCATGATTTATAATTGAATGGCAATGTCTTAAACTATTACTGTAATCTCCAATTTTATTAATAATATAATATTTTTTTATTATTGTACCAGTTAATGAGCCTTCAATCTCATAATCATAATCTTTTCACAATATGAAAATAGTAGACTTAACTTTCTATGTGCTAAATTTTGAAACTCATTAAGAATGCATAATAGATGACAAAATTATTTACCCAAGATATTTTAATACCTCTTTATAAATAGATTAGATATGATATTATATTATCTGTATTTATAGATATTTATTATTCATAAAAAATTAAAATTAAAATGCAATTTATATTTTATTAGATTAAATTTAATTAAAATTTAATTTATAAATTTATATTATATTTTTTATTTTTTATGATTTTATTTTAAAAATTTTAAACATACATATTTTTTTAGATATCTATAAATATCAATGAATTTTAAAAAATCTATAAAACATTTTTTTCAACAAGTAAACAAGTAATGGCACACATAAAATGTTGAATACTTTTGTTGTAGATCAAATTGTAGATAGACACTATCCGTGTTTAACCCGATCCAACCTCTTATCATCAGGGACGGTCCTTCTTAAGGACCAATGGGAGCAACGATTCCTCCAAAACTTTTTTATTTTATTTTTTAAATATATTTTAAAATTATATTATTATTGCTAAATATACAAAAAACATTATATATAGTTCATTTTCCTTGTTTTAAAAATACACATAGGATAAATATATTTATAATAAAGAGTGATACAAATAAATATATATATATATATATATATATATATATATATATATATATATATAATAAAAAAATATAAATAACAAAAAAAAAAATATTTATAAAAAAAATGTCAACAATATATACTAATATCAAACAATGTCTATGTTTTCCTACTTAACATAAAATGTAATATAAATAACAATTATATATATATATATATATATATATATATATATATATATATATATTTATTTAGTTTTTTTTAAAAAAAAAATTTAAAAAAAAATTATAATAAAAAAAATATTTATATATATATATATATATATATATATATATATATATATATATTAAGTTAGTTTATTTTAAAAAAAAAACTTGAAAACAAAGTTTTTCCCTTTTTTACTCTTTTTTTCTTTTTTTTTTGTTTCTCTCTCTTCCATATCCCTATCTCTTTCTCACTTCTCCTTTCTAACTCCATCTTCAACCTCAATCTTTTATGATTTTCAAAATGAAGTTTCACCACATTGAAATGAGGATTTAAGAATCATTTTGGACCGAATAATTTCTTCTTTTTGAGTAAGTTCATTTTTTACGTTTGTTTTTTTTGAACCAAACTATTCTCCTTTTACATGTGGTTTAGAGTAAAAGAATTGTTTGTTTTTTAAGAGCCAGGTTTATGATTAAGATAAAAAAAAAATGTATCCACATCAACTAAATTTGAGAAATTTCATGACTTCAAAATTTGAAGAAAAGGAAAAACAACTCTCTAAAGTTCATACAATTACATATAATGAATTTGAAAATTCTTTAACAAGTAGTATGATATTTATATTGAAAGAAATATTGCAACAAGTCTTAGTTCTGATTCAATTATTGAAGATCTCAAGTCATATAAAGAATGTAGAAGAACACTTTGACTAAAAGTAATCTTTAACATTTAATGATAGATTTTTATGGTTATTTTATGATATAATAATAAATAATAGTCATAATTTTTTTGGATTTTACTATTATGTGTGATTATTTTTAGTACAAGAAATAAAAAGAGAAAATAAATATATTTTTTGAATTAAAAAAATAATTTATAAATAAAAAATATCATTCCTAATGTAGGAACCGAAAGAGAGGTTGGTGGTAAGATTCAACACGGTTGCAATAATCTAAAAAGAACACAGAAGCTTTAAACAGGCTGGCTATGAGCAGGTTGGTGAAGATGAGCATCACCCTATTCATCCATCCACATCTTTCTGAAACTGTTCATTCATATTCACAAAGGACAAAGGTGCATGCACACTCTATCTTCTTCACATTCAAAAAGTTATAAAAACTATAAATATAAGAAATAACTTTCATGGTTGTAATCCACACAACTGAATATTAGGTTAGACTGGTTTTCTTTCACAATTTTTGAAGTTATGACTTTCCAATCATAGATCTACAACACACATTAAGTATATATATATATATATATATATATATATATATATATATATATATATATATTAAATAGTTTTATTTGTGTAAATTACATAAAAATACTTTTAAATTTTTTGTATATTCTCAACTGAACTCTTTTTAAATTGTTTGAAAATATTACTAATACTAGTTATAGATTAGATTTGGCATTTATGCATTACATTAATATTTTCTTAAATATTTTAAAACATAATGTCAGGGACATTGTAGTAAGTGCAAGAAATCACTTGATTACATGCATTCTAGAATAATTTAGGGAAATGAACATAATTCACTTAATTTTTTATGAATATTAAATTTTAAGGTAAATTAATAGTTTTGATTCAGTAGATTAAGCTTATAATTTTATGTAATTTAAAGTTAACTAATGTTTTTATCCAAAACCTCATTTTCACGTCTGATGAACTTTATATAATATAAAAAAGGGAAAATTATTAATAATATATTTGTGAGTATTTAGTTTATATTAATTTTTTTGAATAATTATTCAGATAATATTGTATAATTTAATAGTTGTATTTAATATATATATATATATATATATATATATATATATATATATATATATATATATATATATATTATTTATATATTTTTTTTAAAATATAAATAG
>Ga0214544_1010822_pt1 | contig 13122 bp, 3 predicted proteins | sample CNSS3metaG_FD_160074 | JGI IMG/M metagenome (GOLD analysis project Ga0214544, IMG submission 160074) | Root nodule microbial communities from cowpea collected in UCLA plant growth center, Los Angeles, California, USA - CNSS3 | ecosystem: Host-associated > Plants > Roots > Nodule | place: USA...
TTTTAGGCACAAGGGGTATTCACCCAACCACTCTCAAGGTAAATCCCATCACCTCTATGACGGATCGAGTTCATAGACCAGGACCTCCTGCTACTCCTCCCGACATAACCCATCATACTCTACTTGAGTCTCAATGGTTACTAGGAGCGTCAGGATGCCACCAATATGAGTCCTCATGCCCTTACATTTACTAAAACCATCTTATTGGAATTTCAATTAACTAAATTTCCACAAATTATAATCAAACAGACTATTAATCATAAAGTTCACATGCATAATAGCCAATTGTCAATATCGATTCACTAGCACAGATTCATTTCATTAAAAACATGGAAATATCCAACTCTGCATTGAAACTCGCCCAAGCTAGGGGATCTCGCTTGGGCTAGAAAGTAGTCTCGCTTAGGCGAGTCGCTCTCGCCTGGGCGAGACCCCAAACAGGGAGCTACCCCAAAATCTGAGCGAACTCTCGCTCAGGCTAGGCTGTTTCGCCTAGACGAGATTTGACTCTCGCTCAGGCGACATCAGCTCGCCTAGGCGAGACCTCACGCAGCATCAGGGGTGGTTTTTTGTCATTTTCGCTCAGGCGGAAACAACTCGCTTGGGCGAGATCATCAGAATTTCGAGCTGTTTCAACATGCAAGCCACACAGTTCATACCTAAAACGAATTCCACCACATACAATTGTTCACACTCATCAATCAACATCCAATTCATGCAATTCTAACTTATATTAATGATCTGTTCGCAAAATAGGATGATAGGTTAGCTTCCCTTACCTTAATTGATCACCAATCCACTATTATGGCTTCTCATAGTGAGGCACTCCAATTCACAACCTAAGGGACTGAAATGAAGGTTCATACAGTAAGGATAGGGCCCTAATTCTGTCTGGCTTGAAATTAACTTCCAAAATTCGGAATTGATGAGAAATGAGAATGACTTTTTACTTACTTTGAGAGAATGGAGGTTTAGCTAGGAGGGAGGTATCAACGGGCCCTTCTGATTTGTCTGCTGAAAATTAAGAAGAAGGATGGGTCAGTATGAAGGTTGAACTCTGGTTGAGAGAAAAGGAGGGACCAGTGCAGAGTGAAGGAGAGTTGGGTCTGTGGAGTGTTTTTCAGTGAGTGGGAAGTGGTAGAGAAAAGAGAGACAAAATGGGGTTTCACACATAATATTAAAATAAATAATTAAAGAATGATTAAAATAATAAATTTAGAAAATAGATTAAAATAATGAGTCAAAATATTATTATTTTTTTAAAACTCAGTCATCAAATCGATTTGAGGTAAGTTTAACTTTGACAGAAGAGAGACAAAAAAGTGAAAATAGAAGAATAGAAATAAATATAAATATTTTTTTTAAAAAGAAGTGAAACCCAAAAAGATTTGTACATAATGTGGAAAATAAGTATGGAAAAAATTAGGACCATAATAAATTATTTTACACATGTTAGCGTAAATGAAAGATGATGGTTAGAGGTTACAACAGAATAGCAACTGATGGTCTGTTGTGAAAGTCGAAAGAGCATTGTTAGGACCAGTGTTCAACTGAAATTGCACTCTTGTGTTGGTGGTGCGTGGCTTTGTGGTGATCTCGATCATATCCCCATAAGTGTGGTGGTGGGTTATAGTTTAGTACAACGTGACAAATGACAATAAAATAGGAACATGTAACTCAAGGTGGTTCAGAACAAAAGGTCCCAAGAATTCGTAAAGAGATTCAAGCATGCCATGTTTCCCTCTATTCTTATTGTTGTTGTATTGGATTCACTATGACTTCTACTTTTGTTCATTACTTTCGGATTGCCCCTGCTTTCAACCCCTCTCTGCCTTATATTGAAGTAAAGCGTTTGGATTTGGAATTCAATTAGGTGTTACTAGCCTCTACTTTAAATTCATCACTTTCTACATCATATATGTATATATATAATAACTTTTAGATCAATAATATCCCCTAAATAAATAGAAAAATTAATGTACATATTATTCTTTAAACTTGCATCTATATAATATTTAAATTACACATTTTAATATTGAATTTATTTAGTTCATCCAATAGTGAGTAAGATTTTAAATTAAAAAATATCTAACAAACTATCTATAATTAATATATATTATTGTCGGAGGAAGAATATCAAGGTGATGACATATTGAGGTTAAAACATCAAAGGAAATGATAAAGAAGTAAAATAAATGGAGAATAAGCTTAGAAGAAAATCGAGACTCGGGAAATCAAGAAATGGAATCATAATGAAGACTAATACAAAAGTTCAAGTTAGTAAAGAATAATCGAGGAAACAATTGATGTGACAAGAAAAACAACATCAACAAAGATGTTACAAACATAATAGAAGGAATCGAAAAAGAAATTAGCTTAAGATAACTATTACAAAATATGGGTCGAGTAAACACAATATATATAACACGGATAGTTCTGAGACGATTATTATAATTCATGTAATTTGTTTTTTAACAGACTTTTGTGATCAAGGCAGAGAAAAGGAAAGAATAAAATTGTACTACAAGTACGATCGAGCAAAACTATCCGAATTACACTGCACTATTTAAAATTGTACTGAATTAAAATATAATTCACACAAATTGAACTGAAAAAACAGTTAAGACAAACTGAACTGAACTCTTTTTATTTCTAACAAACTAAACTGAATTGTACCGCACTTAACTGTATTGCACTGTAATACAAACTGAATTGAATTGTTATAAACTGAATTGTTTTTTGAACTGCATTATTTTTAGACTGAACTGCACTATTTTTGAACTGAATTGCACCATTTTAAAATCAAATTGCACTAATTTTGAACCAAACTACTCTATTTTTTAACCAAACTGTACTATTTTTGAACCGAAGTGCACTAATTTTGAACCAAACTTCTCTATTTTTGAACCGGATTGCACTATTTTTTAATCGAACTGTATTGTTTTTAAATTGAACTACACTAGAATTAAACTGTACTAATTTTGAATTGAACTACACTATTTTTTAACCGAACTGGTTGTGAATTGTTTTTGAATTTCTTAACTAAATTATTATACTAAATATTGCATTCAATTAAAAAACTAGAAAAGGTAGTACTTACCCACTTCATTCATAATATATGTTTCTTACAAACTAAAAAAAAATAAAGACATAACACTAAGTAGATAGGAAAATTTTGTCTCTACTCAAGAATACATCTTCAAATACAAAAAAAAAAACAAAAAAACCACTTCAAAAAAAAAAAAAAAAAACTAAGAAAACATAAAAATTAATACATCTTCAAATGTAAGTTGCATTATAAAATACAACTTATTAACACATCTTCAATCATCAAAATTGATAACACTTGAAAGTTCCATTTTATCTTGAAAGGTTATCTTAAAAAAATCACACTTTTAATTATTTCATTTATACGACTATTTTCCTTATTTTACCTTTTGAACAAATCAATACAAGTTGTTGATTACAAGTATGACTTTGGTTTCGATATCGTTGTGAAGATAATAATAGAAAACTCCATGAAATAAAAAAGAAATTAATAATAATATTTTTTTTATACAAATAATGTTAATTTTTTTGCTATTTTTTATGTTTGTATTTTCTAAAATTATAATTACCCGTGTTTACCAATAGTGAGAGAAATACTTATAAAAAAAATGAAAAATATTAAGAATGAAATACAATGATATATTTCTCTAATCATCCATTATTTTTTTTAATCGATGGAATTCAAAAATATTTACCAAAAAATGAAAAAAATGGAATATGGTTGATGGAATTGAAAACTTGATGCTTATCTTGTTTAGGCGTGTATTGGTTGGAGAGAAAAAGAAGACGACGTCATATACATTTCACTGACCACCCATATTTCTTTTCAATTGGAAAAAAGTAGTTTCGGTTATATGTAGTTAACCGAACTGCAATTTCATTATGTTCAGTTTTTTAAAATTGATCTGTAATATAGTTCAGTTTAATTTTCACTTTAAAATAGTTTAGTAAATTTATTTTAATTTAGTATAGTTAATTGATAGTTTGGTACTATTCAATTAACTTTGTCCAGCCCTAATTGCAAGAGAAAGGAAAGCTACAATATTGTGTTACAAAAATTGAAAAGAGAAAAAGAGGAAACTATATATATTATAAAAGATCGAAGCAAAAGAACAACCTAACTGGTTGGCTTTGACAAAGAAGGAAAGTTCTCAAAAACAAAAGATCAAACACTTGAAGATCGTTAAGCGAAGAGGGGTGTGCTAAGCGATCCAACATTGTTCAACAACATATAAAAAGGGGAGTTTATCAGTCCTGCTCAAGCTGAGAATAAATATCCTTCATTCCCAGCTTGGAAAGGTGGTGCTTGAAGGTGAGCATGGGTAGGGGCTTGGTAAATATGTATGTAGCTTGGAAGGAGTAGAAGATAGGGAAGAGCTTGACTAGACCACAATTGATCTTTTCCAAATGAGGTGACGATTGATTTCTATATGCTCGATTCGTTTGTGATAGACTTGGTTGGAAGTAATCTGGATTGTGGATTGATTGTCACATTACAATATTGCAAGCAAGGTAAAAGGTGCTTGAAAGTATTGGAGGAGATATGTTAGCTGTCAGCCAAGCCGACCCGTCTCGGCCGTCACTCCAACCTAGCCTTTATCAGTTGTTTATCCAAATTATTTCTGCTTGTCTCAACCATTGGCCTGAGATGGTCCATTTCAGCCTTCGGCTCGAGCTTACCCGTCTTGGTCTTTGGTCTGGCTTGGCCATGTTGTCTAGTCTCGACCTTTGATCTGGGTTAGTCTGAGACGACTTGACTCCATTTTTATTCAAGCTCAAAATATTATTTTTAAGAGTTAGTTAAAATATTTTAGTGGACCAAACCCACTTTGGTCCTGGTCCCAACCCACTTGAGAGGGAACTTTGGAACTGAGACTTTTTTTAGCCCTTCATTTGGGAGTCCCCTCATAGTGAGTTTAGCAAGAAGTAGGTTATGGTTGATCCATGGACTATTTGTCAAATTAAGACATCATAGATGAAAGAGATATAAATGTTTTATTTTTTGAAATGTTAAATGTAATTTATGTTTAACCAGTAAAAGGAGGTACTAGGTAAAACAAAAAAGAATCTTATTTTTTATCACAGTGAATTGTCTTACGATGTAATTTTTTCTTCAACTTTCTTACCTTTGTCTCTTTTTAGTTGATTTTTTTCTCTTTAATTTTCCTCACCATCTTTTATACCCATTACCATTTATTTTTATAAGTTACAAAAAAGTAATTGTCAGGAAATTTGTTTTTTTCTCATTTTATAAGGACTTAAAAAAAAGACAGAATATGTTTCCATTTATATATTTATTTGGAAATCAAATTATTTGTGTTCACATATTAGTTACTTAAATGAAGATGTTTACACCATTTCAGAAGTATTTATGTAATAGTAAGTAAAAGTTAATATCATAAATGGAAATGATCAAAACAGATAACTATTACCAGGAATGTATACCTAAAATATTAGATTATTTTAAAATGGATTGATGTGAGCAAAGACAGAAAAAATGATGTGAAATGCAAGTTTTAATTAGCTCGAAATATATATTATATTTTAGGTGGAAGTAGTATTATTTGGACCAGTGTTCAACTGAGATTGCATTTGGTGGTGCGTGGATTTGTGGTGATCTGAATCAAATCCCTTTCTATTTACTCCAGCCACAGGTGTGCGTTGGTGGGTTATAGTAGAATGTGACAACTGCCAATAAACTCAAATTAAACAAACCCACTTCTAAAGCATGTCATGTGTTTCCTGTTCCTTTCCAACCACAAGAACAAAACATAAAAAATAAAGTAACAAAGGAATGATGAGATATGGATGTAACAATGCAGGTTATAAAAATGTATGAAGAAATTGTGGTGAAAGCACTGATATGAAGTAGCTATTTGCCAAGTGAGATTTCCTAACCTTTTTCACGATTTTCCTACCTTATTAATTGCAAATGTATAGTTATCTTGATTAGGTCTTCATGCACTTTTTAAACCATTATTCATGCAATTAGTGTACAAAATAAAACTGTTCTACAGTGCATGCATCATTTTCAACTCAGAATAAGATCTCCGGAACCTTCGCCCCTTTTTCGTCGTCACTTGTTCAAAAATTAGGACATTCATTACCATACACTTTCACATAATATTATGCAATAACGTATTAGTTACTTTAATTTATAATATTAAATATTTTTTTAAAATTTGAAATACAAAAAACATTAAAAGAATAATTCTTAAATATAAAATTAAAATAAATAATAATAAGTAAAAAGAAATTAAAAGTAAAAAAAAATTATTAAAATACAAGAGTTAATAAATAAAAGAAATTACTTCCTAAAGCACTTTTTAAAATAAGCTAACAGTTATAGCTTATTCTCTCCTTTGTTCTTATTTGTCCAAATTATAAAAGTTCATTACATTACATATAGAGAGTTGTCAAAATGGGTTAGAATTCGCGAGCTAACCCGGCACACAACGGGTTTGAGTTGGGTTGGGTTAAATTTTTTTTATAAATTTCAATATGGGTTGATTTTTGACCCGACTTATCCGGGTTGAACCCGTGGTGAGTCGGGTTGGCTCACCAACCCGCAGATAAAAAGGTCACACAAGTGTTTTTATTTTTTTTATTAATTTACATTTGAGTCATGTTAGGTTATTTTTTTATCCAACATATAAATAATTTGTATTTTTTTTTATTTTGGTTTGTATTTGGATTGTATTAAAGTTTATTTAGATTTTAATTAGAATTACAATTTAGTTTTGACTGAAAAAAAAAATTTAATTAAGTGAACTCGTGAGCCAACCCGTTTAACCCGTCAACCCGTCAACCAGTGATGGATCGTGCCGGGTTCGAATTTTTTTGGCTTGCTAAAATGTGAGCCGAATTGGGTTGACTCATTAAATCATCAACCCATGGTGGATCGAATAGAGTTGGGTCGGGTTACCTGTTTTGACAGCTCTAATTACATCAACCCTTGAAAGTTATTCAGTAATTTTATTATGAAAAATTGGTTTTCAAATTGGTTTTCAAATTGGTTAATGTTAATAAAAAATTATCAATCTATTGTGGTATGAATAATCTCAGAAACCACTGAAAAAATATTTTTAATAATGAAAATATTATGTGAAATTGATCAATTTAAAACAAATGAACTAATCACGCAAAGAACTGATTGAAGAAAAAACTTGGAAACAAAGATAATTCAAATGAAAAATAATATTAATTATAAATTGCTATAAAGATGTATATGGTGGGTGAACATTTTCACCAGCTATTATAATTAAATGATAATAACCACCTATTTGTTTGACTCCAACACACTGAATATAAAAATAATAAAATTGAAGCTTTGTAATGATAAAAACAGTTTAGGAATGTGGTTGATTCCCCAGCAGACACTTCTGTCCATAGTTCTAGGTGCTACCTGTTGCCTCAAGGCTTCTAGATAGGTTATGGGTCATCATCATGATAAAGCGATTCCATTTTATTATTAAACTTAAATGTTTTATCTTCCCCACACACAAAAATCTCTATCATGAAGATGAGTGTTTGTCAGATAATTTTCAAGATCTGCACCATTTTAAGAAAATAATATTTTTTAAACTTTCTTTCCCATAATAAATTATAGGGAAAAACACTAGAGATAATAGAAAAATAACAATACGTAAAGAAAAGATGGAACGAGATAAAAAGAAAGAATAATAGCCACATAAAACTCAATATAAGCAATAATATCCTCTGTTTAGTTGCAAAACCATGAAAATCTACACATTTTTCAAAATTTTAAAACTTTCCCCCTAAAAAATAGTTAAGAGAACATAATTATTAAAAAAAATGAAACCAAATAAAAATAATATAAATATATTTTAGATATGAATTTTGTAGGTCCTTCTGTCTCATAATAATTTATGAAACAAAGAATGAAGACTCAAAAAAAAATATTAACTTAATGTAAAGACATAACAAAAATATAAAAATATAAATAAGATATGAGTATAAAGATTAAAATATACTTTCTATATATATATATATATATATATAATTGTCTAATATTTTCTTAAATTTATGGTGTACTAATCCAGATCACTGAAAATTCATTAGCCAAAAAATAAAAAACTCTTAATACAGTCAGATTTTATAAATAAGTATAGCTGAAAAGATGGAAAATAATGCAACGAATACATATTAAAGATGATAGCGAGTGGAATGACAAACAATTTAAAGATGTTTTGTATGCTTATGAAAGTCTGAAATATGACTAATTTGAATAGAACTTTTGTTCTCACAATATAAAGGATTTGTATAAGAAAGAAGCGAACACAATTAGACTAACTTAGCAACCATGAAACTATTTAGCTTAAGGGATGATAACATGAGTAGGGATTTGATTATCTTATTTTAAAAAAGGTTAAAATACTTTTTTTTTTAAATTTTTGTCAAGTTTTATCAAATTAGTCTCCTAATTTTATTTTTGTTTCAATTTTCGTCAATTTTGTTTAATTTGGTCATTTTTTGCTAACATCATTTAAATTATTAATGGTCAATGAATAGTGACTATCACAGGTCATTTCGTAATTTTTTAATTTTTGATTTATTTATTTGATTTTTAAATTTTTTTAATGTTCACGTGTCAACCAAACATCGTGTCACGTGTCACAGTCAATGTTTTATATTCAATTTAATTCTTATATTTGTTATTTTTGTTCAATTTAGTCCCAATTTTTTTTTAAAATTGAATAATTTGGTCACTCTCAAAATTAGGACCAAATTTATTTTGTATATAAAAGTTATAATGATGTGAATTTTAATATATTTAATAAAAATATTTCATAAAAATGTGAATTTTAATATAAAAATTAAATTTGGTCTCAATTTGAAAATGAACAAAATTGGTTCGTGTTAAAAAAAATTGGCACAAAATTAAACAAAAATAACGAATATAAGGATTAAATACATTGACTTTGCGTGACACATTGTTGGTTTGACATGTTGACATGTAAAAGAAAAATTTTAAAAATAAAAAAAAATAAAAAAAATAAAACAATAAAAAAATCATGAAGTGACACGTGATAGTCAATGTTCATGACGGTTAAAGATTTAATTGGTGTTAGCAAAAAATGACCAAATTAAAAAAAATTGACAAAAATTGGCATATATTTAAGCACAAAAATAAAATTAGGACTGATTTAAAGAAACAAGACAAAAATTGAGATAAAAAAATATTTTACTATTTCAAATATTAATTATATATATATATATATTTAAAAAAATAAAAGTCACAGTAAATAAAATATCATATTATCAAGTATTAAATGTCATTAAAATACATAGTTTTTCATCAAATCAGGAAAGAAATTTTATAAGTTAAAATACTTTGTTGATCTTCGTATTTATTCGAAAATTTGAAATTATATTTTAATTTTTAAAATTTTTTTAAAATAATTTTTTAATCTTTTTTATTTATTTTTAACATTCTTTTGTCACGTGTTGAGTCAGCATCGTAACATGTGTCAAGTCATTCTGATGTCTCTATTTGTTTTTTTATTCAATTCAGACAATTTTTTTAAATTGAACAATTTCGTCCATCTCCAAATTATGACTAAATTTAATTTTTATATACATGTTTTGAAGATAATTTTATTAAAATTGAAAATTTTATTATATTTTTAATAAGATTAAGTTTATTTAAATTTATATTTTATATTGAACTTTATTTAATTTTTTTTTAAAATTTTAAATTTATTTTAATTGATGTTTCATTAAATCAAACTTTAATATTTTTTTATTTGAATTTATATTTCAAATAATTGTGACATCCCATTTAAATAGAGCAAAATCTACTAAATTAAAACATCACATAGTTATAATAATGGAGAGCAAACAGATGAACAACATACATAAGAAACCAACTGTTATAGTCATCCAAGAGTGTACAGGAATGAAAACTTAGGCATACCGCAATGCCATACACAAAACATAATCCAAAAAGTTTCAACAGTTTAGCAAAGGAGCTACTCCTAGGAAAAGGAAATACAAAGGCACCAAGGCCTTAAAACTACTCTTAAGAGCCATTACTCGATCCCCACTAAACAGCGCCGCTGCCACCACCATATCTATCTTCAGTGTTTCTCCCATCTGCTCCCACCAAAAGGTGATCATCGCAAAAGAGAAAACAAAACCAGAACATACACAAAAATGAAAGGGTAAGCTAGTGTAAAATAACTTTAACATATTACAGCAGGCAAGAACTTAAAACAATCCCAAACATGCAACAAAGAAGGTACAAATCATGTTATAGCAAACAAACAGGACACTATGACTTAATTATCCGGATAAATATAATAAGATCGGATTCACTGGACGTTTGCACTTGTGGTGGCCTCTACTGCTCTGCAGAGCCATTGCCAATGGGTTTTACCCTACCATACACAAGGTTAACCTTTAAGCGTCTAAGGCCATTATCCTGCCAAAGACTATGGCCTCCCGCTACTCTCACCACTTGGATCGGTTTGCTCTACATGAGACTCACTGACCCTTTAGAGTTTTGAGATGCGGTCCTTACTTGAATCCTTATCTCAATTATATACACTACAAACCATCATGAGATCTCCCCACGAGACTTATGGAATTACGCCTATCACATACAAATTTCATGTCTCTCATACCATAACCACCACCTTTATTTCACCCATCCAATTCTCATGCCACATTTCCACCATCCAATAGTTCCAAGCCATACATTAATCCAATCATGCCACTTCCATTTCATACCAATCCAATAACTCATGCATACTCACAATAATATACAACCACAACAGTAATAGGGAATAAAATGAGATTTCACACTGTTCTCGCTTAGGCTAAACTCCTTCACCCAGGCGACATCAATGATCTCTCCTAAGCTAGGCATTCTCGCCTAAGCGGGACTTGAAACAGAAGCACAGTCACTCTGCGAGTCCTCGCCTAAGCGGACCCATCTCGCTTGGGTGAGACCGCCCTTCACCCAAAACGCAGATCCCTCGCCTGGACGAGAACGCGAGCAAAGAACACCAGATCTCCTCGAGAACTCGCTGGGGCGAGTCACTCTCGCTTGAGCGAGACAATGCGTCGCTCAAAATAAGAGCCCTCCGCCTAAGCGGGATGCTCGAGCAGAACCTGGGCGAGTCTCAGGTACTCTCGCCTATGCGAGACGAGCTCTGTAAGACCCGTGAAATTTAAATAATTAAATTAATAATTATTTAATAAATACGGGTAGGGGAAGCCTTTATGGCACTTAGTGTTAATTGTTGTGACGTGGAAAAGTACTAGCTTAAGTGTTTGAGAGTACTTTGGTTGTGGTGAGAGGACTTGGGTTCGAGTCCTATGTATGCCTTTGTGTGTTATTTTAATTTATACATTATTTTGTTAGTATACTTGAATGCTAGACGTGATAAGATAATCCTAAAATTTTAGGAATTATCACTAATGTGAATTGGTTGTGCAATTGACTTGGTAATTGATGGGTTGTGGGTTTAAACCTTGATGAGAACAAATTAATCTCTTTATGTTTGCTATAATACTTGTGGTCTGAATGTGAAAGGGTGGGAAAGCCCTAGAGGTAATGGGCAGCTAAGGGAGTTGGAAAAACAATCCATAATGGCTTATGAAAGGTAATAATAGACATTAAAAAGCCAATTTTCGTTTTATTTCTTTTTACCACAATTAGGAGCCATATAAAAAGGGAGAGTTAGGCAATTAGAAGGGTTTTGGAAGTCTGAAAAATTAGAGTGAGAAAGGAGCACGAATTTGAGTAGAAAAGTGAATTTGGGGTTTGAGAGCAAAGCTGTAATTGATTAGGAGGGCAACAGGTATCACAAAGCCAAGGTTAGACAACCAATTGAAGTAAGAATTCTAAGGTTAGGGGAGCTCCTTTCCATGCATTTATATGTTTGTTGAGAAACTTGGTGTATTCTGTAATGTGCACTGATTTGTGTAACTCTGCCATGTGAATTTGTTGATGATTATGTTGTGAATTGGGGTATTGGATTGTTTTACTGTAATGTGATTAAACTCTTATGAGATTGTATGGAAATTATGGGTTTTTGTGGTACTGTTCATGGATTGTGGTTCAATTTCGCTTGATTGGGGATCAATTTGGTGTATAATTCGTGCTCTTGATGTTTGCATTCAGTGATGAATTACTTAGCATAATAGAGTGCGAGTTTTGGCAATTGGTTTGGTTTCTTTGTGTGTGTGACAGAGAATAAGTCCTCTATTCTCGCTCGAGCTAACTAAGGTTGCCTAGGCGAGAATAGCAGAAAAGAGATTTTGGGTTGTGTCTGCACATCTCGCCCAAGCGAGAGCAGCTCGCCTAGGCGAGGATTCGTGAAAACGTGAGGTTGTGCTTGAGGGTCTCGCTCAGGCGAGGAGCCCATGTTTTGAGCGATAGAGTACCTCGCTTAGGCGAGAGGTACTCGCCTAAGCGAGAAGTCGGGGTGGATGCATGTGTGTTCTGATGTCTCGCCGCCTAGGCGAGTGATGTTGTGTTGAACGAAGGGGGATCTCGCTCAGGCGAGATGAGCTCGCCTAAGCTCGCCTTCGCATGTGAACCTTGTTTGCTTCTAGCCCAAGCGAGTTTAGTGCAGTTTATGTGTATTGTTTGTACACTTTGATGAAACATGGATCAGGAGATGTTGTGCCATGAGCGGGTAGGTTCATGGATGGTGGATAACATGTGATGGTATGAGCGGGAAGGTTCATACTCGATTACTCTCCTGTGGGGATACGAGCGAGGTAGGTTCGTATGTTCCGTGCTCACAGTTGAGAGATGCTGCGTGCGGGGAGGTATGTAGCTTGAGGATCACATGTGTTGGACTACGTGCAGGTAGGTCCGTAGAGTATGACTACAAGCGGGAAGGTTCGTAGAGGCAGGACCACGAGCGGGCAGGTTCGTGTGAGCATCAGAAATCCTGAGTCCATGACTAACCTTGTTGTATGTTAGTAGTTGAAAAGCCTTGGGGAGTGTTGAGAATGTAACTAAGATGTAAATATGATAATAAGATTGGGTGTTTTCTATTATTTAATTTATGTGATTTATATATATATATATATATA
>Ga0214544_1010823_pt1 | contig 13119 bp, 15 predicted proteins | sample CNSS3metaG_FD_160074 | JGI IMG/M metagenome (GOLD analysis project Ga0214544, IMG submission 160074) | Root nodule microbial communities from cowpea collected in UCLA plant growth center, Los Angeles, California, USA - CNSS3 | ecosystem: Host-associated > Plants > Roots > Nodule | place: USA...
GTGGGGAACTAAGACGATTTAAGCACAAATTAAGGGTGTTCGACCCAGGCCGCTTACTTGTGGTAAGGGTGGGGAACTTAAACGAATATGAGAGTAAAAACGTAGGAAAGTTGTATAGTTGAGAACCGTTTGTTTTATTTATTGAATATGGGGTGCCTCGTTAAAACCTCCCTGGCCAAAACCCTCCTTAGGGAAAAAAGACCAGGTGAGGAAAAAGAGTACACCCAGGGTTACAAGTGTTCGGCTTATTGCAGCATACATTTAACTAAAATAAAGTTTGAGGTGGTATACATTCCAAGTGTTAGGTATTTCTTCCCCGGATAAATGTTCAAGACGATAAGCTCCTCCTCCTGCGTCTTCACGTATGCAGTATGGGTCGTCCCAGTTGGCAGAGAATTTGCCATCCTTCTTTCTTGCACTGCTGGCCATTCTCCATACTAAGTCCCCGATTGCGAATGATCGTGGACATAAGTTTTTGTTATACTTTTTGGCAGCTCTTTGTTTGGCAGCTAAATTGCGTATCTGGGCTTTTTCTTTGAGTTCGGGTAGGAGGTCGAGATGTATAGCCATGTTTTGGTGGTTGTGGGTTGGGTCGTATAGTTCTCGGCGCAGGGATGGTTCGCCAATCTCAACCGGTATCATGGCGTCTGCACCGTAAACTAGGCTGAATGGGGATTCGTTTGTTGATGATTGAGGGGTGCACCTGTAAGCCCATAGCATTTCTATTAACTCTGCGGGCCATCGGCCTTTGGCGGTATCTAATCTCTTGCGTAGCTCCACTAGGATAACTTTATTTGCTGCCTCTGCTTGTCCATTGGTTTGTGGATGTTCTACAGAACTTGTGATGTGTTTGATGCCCAGGCCAGTGTAGAACTTGGCTAGCTCCTTATCTATAAATTGTCAGCCATTGTTTGTGACGATGGTATGTGGGACGCCATATCTGCATATAATATCTTTCCAAACAAATTGCTGAACTTGTTGGGCCGTGATGGTGGTTAGCGGCTTGGCTTCTATCCATTTGGTGAAGTAGTCGACGGCTACAATTAGGAATTTCACCTGCCCTTTGCCGGGTGAGAAAGGGCCAAGGATATCCATTCCCCACTTAGCAAATGGCCATGGGGATAGTATGTGGTGTAGTTGTTCTTGTTTCTAGTGGATAAGGTTGCCATGTTTCTGGCATGGTTTGCACTTTCGGACATAATCCTGGCAGTCTGCTTCTATAGTCGGCCAGAAGTACCCGGCTCTAAGAATTCTGGTAGCCATGGTACGCGTGCCAGAATGGTAGCCACAAATGCCTTCGTGTAGTTTTTTTAATAATATAGTGTGCTTGCTCTATCGTGACGCATTTAAGTAGGGGTTGGTCGTACCCGCGTTTGTAAAGATCATCGCCTATCATGGTGTACCTGGCGGCCTTGGCCAACCAAGTTTTGTCCGCATCTTGAGGGGGGTTGCCGATTTTTAGGTACTGGATATAGGGGGTGGTCTAGTTATGGCTTTGGGAGGGGGTGATGATGTCAGCTGGGGCTTGGGTTAGGTTTTGACAGGTTTGTGTGATGGAAGGTGTAGATAATGTTTGTTGTAATAGGGATCGATGTCAGCTCTGATGTTGTCAGTCCTTGGAATGTGTTTGATGCGGACTCGTTCAAAGGCGGATTGAATGACTGCATGGACTAGATGGTAATATTGTAGAAGGATGTGGTCTTTGATCTAGAACTCGTCATTTAGGTGCCCTACAGTAAGCTTGGAGTCGATTTTGCACGTTAGCGTCTTGACATCTACTTCACGGGCAAGGGAAAGGCCGGCGAGGATAACCTCGTATTCGGCTTGGTTGTTTGATGTCTTGAAGACAAAGTGAAGGGATTTTTCGATGAGGATGTCATTCGGGCCTTCTAACACGATGCCAGCGTCGACACCTTTTGGATTTGAGGAACCATCTACATGGAGCGTCCACTGTCCTCTGTGGGTGTGTACTGGAGGTCGTTGACGAAGTCTAAGAGACATTGGGCTTTAACGGAGCCATGGGGTTCGTAGCGAATGTTGAATTCCAACAGCTCGACGGCCCAGGATGACATCCGTCCAACTAGATCTGGTTTTTGCAGTATTTTTTGGATTGGGTAGTTGGTTTTGACGGTGATGCTGTGGTTTTAGAAGTATGGGCGTAGACGGCGGGCTGCGTGGACCAGGGATAGGGCTAGTTTCTCCACCATTTGGTATCTGGTTTCAGGGTCTTGCAGCGTTCTGCTAACGAAGTACACAAGATGTTGCGTACCTTCTATTTCTTGTACGAGTGCAACGCTGACGGTGTGGTCAGTGGTCGTGATGTATACAAGGAGGGGTTGGCGAGTGTCCGACTTGTGGAGGATAGGCGGCAAAGTAAGGGTTGTTTTCAGTTTCTGGAAGATTTGTTCACAATCATCAGTCCACGTGAACCGGGTGGATTTCTTTAGGAGTTGAACGATGGGTTGGGTTTGTTCGGCTAGTTTGGGTAGGAAACGGGAAATGGCTGTGAGACGGCCTATAAGGCGTTGGACCTCTTTGATGGTAGTGGGGCTGCGCATCTCAATAATGGCCTTGCATTTTTCGGGATTGGCTTCTATGCCGCGTTGGGTCAACATGAACCCAAGAAATTTACCACGGTCGACGCCGAATACACATTTGTCAGGATTGAGGCGAAGGTTGGATTGGCGTAGTGCGGAGAAGACGGCCGAGAGGTCCTCGGCATGTTGATGGTGGCTTGGAGACTTGACAACCATGTCGTCAACATATACTTCGACACATTGTCCCATGAGATGACTGAAGACCTTGTCCATTAGCCGTTGGTAGGTTGCTCCAGTGTTTTTAAGACCAAAAGGCATAACTTTATAGAAGTAGTTGGCGTCGTCCGTGATGAAGGCAGTTTTGTGCATGTTAGATATGGCCATGGGGATTTGGTTGTATCCGGAATATGCATCCAAGAAGCTTAGCACCTTATTCCTTGCTGGGGTAGGCATCGCGAGGGCAGGCCTTGTTCAGATCTATGTAATCTACACACATCCGCCATTTGCCATTGGCTTTCTTCACCAAGACTACATTAGAAAGCCAAGTGGTGTAGTGAGCCTCTTCTATGAATCCTGCGTTCAGTAACTTGTCGGCCTCAACCTTGGCCGCTAATCGGCGTTCTTCGCCAAGTTTGCGTTTCTTCAGGGATATGTATCGGGCTTCTTTGTAGATAGATAGTTTGTGGGATGCCACTTGAGGGTCCACCCCAGGTAGGTCAGCGGCTGACCAAGCGAAAAGGTCTGTGTTGTTGGTGAGGATGGGTGTGATGATGGCACGCTCGTCAGAGTTCAAACCGGTGCCTAGGTTGATAGAGTGGCCGTTGGGAAGTTCAAGAGGGGAGGTCTCTTCAACTGGTTCGAGACGGATATCAGGGCCTACTTTGGGATCTAGATCTTCGCCTAACAAGACAATGCCGGAACCAGGTGGTCGCTCGATGTGGTTGGTTTGTTGAATTGGAAGCTGTGGGCGCAGGTTGGCCATGTAACATTCGCGTGCTAAGCACTGGTCGCAGTGGATGGTGAGGATGTCACCGAAGGGAGAAGGGAACTTCATGGCCAAGTGTGGGGTGGAGACGACAGCGCCAAAGGTGTTGAGGGAAGGACGGCCCAGGAGGACATTGTAGGATGTTGGCGCGTCAACGATAAAGAAGCGAATTGGGATGGTTTTGGTTTGGGTTCCCTCATGAAAGATGGTGTGGAGGTCGATGTAGCCACGGGTGGATACTTGTTCGCCATAGAAGCCATAGATCGGCTCGTCATACGAGACCATGGCGGTGTCTGAAAGTTGGAGTTTTTGGTAGGTGGCCCAGTAGAGCATGTCAACGGAGCTGCCTTGGTCGACAAGGACTTTCTTAACGGCGTAGTTTTCGATTTCAACAGTGATGACCATGGGGTCATCTTGTTGATGGTCGAGGCCATGAAAGTCGTCATCTGTGAAGATGATGGGAGGCATGCGGCGTCTGTGGTGGGAATGGGTGATGTGATTGATGGATTGGATATGGCGGAGGTGTTTCTTTCATGCAGAAGAGGTGAATACTCCACTAGCGAAGCCACCAGAGATGGTGTTAATGGTGCCACGCAGGGGAGGGTCGGTGCGGGCCGGTTCAGGTTCCTAGGGTTGGGCGGGACGTCTGTCATGACGGGAGTCGTGTGGGGGGCGTCTGTGGTCGGATCGAGGGGGGTGGCGGGATCGAGAGGGATGTTCATCTCTACGGATGAAGCGACAAAAGTGACCAGCACGAACAAGTTCTTCTATCTTATCCTGGAGTGCTTTGCAGTCTTCTGTAGTGTGGCGATGGTTGCGGTGGTAACGACAATATTTTGTCATATCAGCGTTAGGAGGTGTGGTTGTCTTACGTGGTGGAGGGATGAGGTCAGCTTGTAGGGCCTCATCGAGGATGTGGGAGCGGGCTACGGTAAGAGGGGCATATCGGGTGAAGCGAGGTTGGCGGGGCTCGCGTGGGCGGGTATCAGGGTGGGGGTGTTGCGGGGTAGGGTTAGTGGTGGTGGCTGCATAGTCATTGCAAAATTTGGTATGGAGGGTCTGCATTTCCTCCATGCGGACATAGTCGGCTGCACGCAATTTAAGTTCGTGCATAGAGGTAGGTGGGTGGAGGTAGACATTGTTAGCGAAGGGGCCGGGTTGTAGGGTAAGTGCCATGCACTGGAGGATCATCTCCTGGTTAAGGTGTGGGGTGCGAAGAGCTGCCTTACTGAAGCGGTCTATGAACGCTCTGACTGGTTCGCCTTGTTCTTGTCTAATGCCCAGGAAGGAGATTGTGGTAGTTTGGTGTGGACAGCTGTCGGCAAAATGGGTGGAGAACATATGTGAAAGGACGTCGAAGTTGTCGATGGAGTAAGGCGGAAGGGTTGTGAACCATTCCAAAGCAGGGCCTTTGAGGGTGGTGGGGAAGGCTTTGCAGAAGACTGCGTCTTGGGACGTGTACAGGGCAACATGGGTGATGTAGACTTTGAGGTGTTCGTCAGGGTCGGTCTCACCAGTATAGTGGTCCAGTGTGAAAGGTTCCCACTGGGCAGGTAGGGGGTGTTGGCGATGAAGTCGGTGAAAGGATGGCGACACCTAGGCTAGTGGGGAGGGAGCAGATGAGATGGGATGGGATGGTTGATCATGGCGGGGAAGGTAGAGGTAAGATTGTGAGCAGGGATATGGGCCGTTGGGAGGTATTGTGGGTTGTATTGTGGAACATGTGTGGTGTGGAGGGTGGTGGGTATGTTGTAGGGGATCTGGGTGGTAGGGAGGGTAGCGACAGGGGTTGGGGCTGTGGTATGTCCTGGTTGAGTGGATGGAAAGTGAGTGGGGTGGGTGAAGGGGATGGGTGTTTGTTGGGTGGTGGTAAAGGTGTGAGGGGTGGGGTTGTATTCGCTTTATTCCTCCGTGGGCTGGAAGGCTGGGGACCTTGCGGCCTCAGAGGCTTCTTTGGCCTTTCCCTTCAGGGTAGGATCAGCCTCAATCTTTCGCCTAAGGCGAGAGTTCTCTTGTCGCAGCGCCTCCATCTCGTCAGTGCTGCGCTTCTTCAGATCTGCCAGCTCTTGTTGCATCTTTGCTTGGCCATCCAAGATGGTGGCTAAGTTAGGGGTGATGCCAGTAGGTCTTGAGGGACCAGCATCTGGCTATTTGTTGACTCCAGCTCTACTACGGGTTGAGACCATCTTCGGAGAAAAACGGGTACTAAAGGTGTTCGTCTCGTGCCCCACGGTGGACGCCAATTGTTCCTGCAGAGAACAAATAAGATAAGTTAGGCACAAGCATCACCTTACCCGTGTAGTCCGGTATCTCCTCAATTGGCCTCTTCCTGGTTGGTACATGTCGGTTTGGACCCAGGAGGGGTTACCTACAGAAGGGGTTCCGAAGCTCAAGTGAGTCAAAACCCTTAAAAGGTCAAATCAGTGATTAATGAATGCGTACCTTTAATTACTGGGGTCCATGTGTATTTATAGAGCATTAATTATGTCTGGTTATCCCATGGGTCGGGCCTTGGCTTGGGCTCTAGTTTGGGCTGTAAGTGGGCCTAGGCCCTAACCTAGGCCCTTAGGACCTATTGAACACGGGGGGCTTCGATTTTACTGAGTATACTGAGGTTGTCGGCCTAAACTGACTACTTTCCTTGGCGGTTTGTGTTACTCATGTGTTGTCTTAGGCATGTCGTTCCTTTAGACGTCTAGGTTACCGGTTTTGGCCGGTTAGACTAGCCTAGGCCGGTTATTTGAATGCTTTGGTATGGTGATCGTTTTATCATTATTTTGTTAAGTTGGCTTGGTGTGGTACAGTTTTAAAATCTTCATTTTGTCTTAGGTTTTGTGTAATTTCGTTTCTATGTTCTGAATTCCATAGAAGTAGTACGAGTGTGTTGTTTTCTTCTGTTAGCCGAGCTGTTATGTGTTCATGTTGTATGTTTCGTGTTCTAAATTTGTTATTGGATCATTAGCAAATTGTTCTGCAGTGCCTTATTTTTCACTGCTCGAGTTTCATTTCTGCTTAAACTACTCCTGTTTCAATCAATGTGTGTCAGTTTTCTACTTGCAATTGTTGTTGTTTGATTGCTTTGTTCTGTTTTGTTGCTTCATTTGTTGGCAAATGATTGTAATGAATGAACTATACCTATTCCACTACATTCATAATATATCTGATTTTGTTCAGATTGTTTATGTGGAAGTTTAGTTGGTTCTGGTCCACATATAGGCTGCTTTGTTTACATCAGTCCATTGCTTATTGCTTCCAGTTGTGTTTAGTGCTTCTGTTGAGTCTTTGCTGCCTTGATTGAATCTGTTATGGTGCAGTTCTTAACTAGCAGTCACATTTAAGTTGATTCAAATTGTTGTTGGACTTCAGTATCTGCAGTTTATATTTGTATGAATCAGTGTTGAAACTGTTTTACACTTATGCATAAGTGATTCTTGTTTGCCTAACTCAGTACCGTGCTTTTAATTCCAGTACTGCTTGTGTATCTGTTATGCAAACAGTTTTTCATTACATTTTTGTGTTTAATCTAGTGTAACTTTCCAATCTGATTCATACCTGTTGTGACCAAATTCTTGAAACTGTTGGATTGAAATAAAGTGTTCGCACATCAGTTCCTTAGTAGTATATAAAGAGTGTTTGAACTGCTTTTTATTTTTGTTGAGTCTTGATTCATGTTGATTGATCCAGTTGGTGATCGTGATGCTGTTATATATGCATCAGTCTGGAAAAAAAAGTGCATTCTATTCATTCAGTTCTTTTGCTTCACTTTTTTTTAGAGTCAAGACCATGTCATTGTGTTTTACTGAGTTGATTGTGTATTGACTTGTGGCCAGATTTTCATATGCAAATTTTGCAGCATTGCACTACACTTCTGGTTTAATATGCTACTGTGAATCTGATGCATAACTTTTGTTGCCTAATTCTATTCTTGGCCGAGAGTCACTCTGTTTTTCCTTGAGTCTCTTTCAATTTATTTTAAGTTGAGTCATTTGTTTTGAACATGACTGAGCTTTTTGTTAGCTGAATGAAATTGAAGTTGAACTTTGAGTTGTGAATTGTAGCAAAATTATTTCAAAATATACAAGTGTGTAACTGTATAGCCTTGTGATCTGATATAAATAGAAAAAGAAATTTGGGAAAGAAAAAATTGATGGCCTGTTGAGTGAAAAGAAAATGATAGTGCATTTCACAACTCCTTTAAATACTCTTGATGCCTTCTTCACTTGCTCACTGTGCTTGTATGGGAGCTTCATTGAGTTTTGATTCTATATATATTCATTCCGGCTGTATCTATCTTGTCATGTATGATTCAACTTGTTTGTTTTGTGTCTTCTTGATTTTAGTTTTGTTAATCTTGTTCTAGACACATTCCTTAGGTTCTACTTTGTGTGCTATCCTTTGTTGCTTTGCCTTTTTCTTGCTTGTCCTTCTTGTTTTTTTCAATTGAGTTTGTCCATTTAATTCTATCACTTGATGTTGTCCGATTCTTCCATTTGAGCTTTTCTTGATTTTCTGCTTTATTATTCTTATGTGGAAGACCGTGAGTGATCTTGGTTCCTTTGGTGAGGACATAAGTGCATTATCATACATATCTTAGGAGAGGGAAATAGATGATTTGGTGCATTCTTTCCATCTTAAACATAGTAAATACTACTTTCTTACTTTATGCATTTCTAGTTTTGTAGGACATGCAAGAGAGTGGTGGGATTATAGGCAATCTAGAGTGGAAAAAGGAAGAAAATCTCTCATTCAAAATTGGAGTGAGTTGAGAGCATGCATGAGAAGAACATTGATACCACCTTCCTTTGATTTAGATTGTGAGATAGAGAAAAAGAAAATTGAGATAGTAAGAAGGAAGGAGGAAAAACTCACTATACTTCTAAGAGAGATGAAGGAGTTGGAAGAAAAAGAAAGAATAAGAATTCAAAGAAGAGAGCAAAAAGAAAGAGAGAAATTTGAGTAAGAATTGAGAGAAGAAGAGGAACAACTGAGAAAAGAGAATGAGGAAAAGAGAGAAAAGAATTTGAAGAAAAAGAGAGAGTAAGACAAGAGAAAGAGTTTAAAACAAAAGAAGAAGAGATTGAGAGAAAAGAAAGAAAAGAAATCATGCTTAAAGAAGTAGAGATACAACATCCTATAATTCCTTGAATTGACTTCAAGGGAGTAATTCCATCTATCAACTCTTCTTTATTTATCATTAATACTTTTGTCTTAGTTCTTCCTAAAATTGTTTTTCCACTTTCATTATTCATTTTAAACCCTTCAAAAGATTTTCCAAAATCAATCTCTGACTTAGAATTACCTTTTTGGACTCAATTAAGTCAAAGTGAAAATCAATGTTCTAGTGAAGTGGGTTTCATTGAAAATATTTCCAAACATAAAAGCTCATTGTCATGTGTCTTCGGAAAACATAGTCTGCATGATGTCCAGAATTTTAATGAAAATTTATTTGATGATTTTTGTAGATGTGTTTTTGATCCTGGAGGAACTAAGCTTTTAAAGCTGTGGGCCTTGAAGAACCCTATTGATCTGAGGACAGATCCTCTTCAAGAGGGAGGGGATGATGAATATCACCCTACGGGCTTTTCAGCTTGGGCCAATGGCCTGGCCAATTTCTTTTAATTCTTTCATTTTCTATATTTCTTTTATTAAATAAATGTTCTCAATTGGGCTTGTTTTAAATGTAGACTATTTACAAGCCTGCTTTTCATTATGGGCCTTTGATTGTGTGACCCAATTCCAACAACGTTTTCTTTGGGCCAGCGTCTTTCTCATCCAGCGCATCACTTAACAACCTTATGGATCCCGCATTTGTGGCCAAGAATGATTCAAGGCATCACGCGCCTTCTCCTTTAATTGGGCCCGAGCCCAATTAATCTCATACCTCACACATCCAATTCTTTTACAGCAGCCAACATTCCATTTCATCCAGCGGAGCCCATTTCTCCAGACTACACACGCGAGAGCTTTCCTCTACTAGGGTTTCTTCGCACACCTCCAATGATCTGCACACAGCCCATTCTTTCTTCATAGCGGCTAGGGTTCCCTTCCGTAGATCAACAACACCATCACGCGAAACCTACCTACTTGCTTCATCTTTTGGAGCGCTGCTAGTGTTGCCATTTTTCTTTGCGCCTCTTTGCTAGGTTTCCTTTCCTCCACCATCACGTTTTCCTCACCAATCACTTAGGGTTAACCTCACATCTTTGTCGTTAGGAAAATCTGTTAGACGACATTTCTTTTTCTTCTCCTTTCCCGGTTGCCTTCAGCTATAAAAGGCAAGCCAACCTTAATGTAAAACAGCTTTGATGAATGAGATTGATAAATTTCCCCTTTCGTCTCAGCTCAACCCTAACCCTATATTAGGTTTTTAACCTCGTCGGGATACCAATTCAGTGAGAGTTCCCCACTGGAACTCAGTCTTCCGCTGCCTATTTGGTGGTTTTCCACCAAATGATTGATGATTCACGGCCTTGCGAGGAGTTTCCGCCGAAGATTCGCTGAGGCTTGCTCATCACATGCCATGTGGCATGTCACACTTTCCTCATTTAACACATGTGCTAAATGTGCAACTCATGGCTAAGGCTAGATGCAAACTTGGTCTAGACTTTTGTAATTGGGCTTGAATGGACCCAATTGCAAAAGCTAGATCAATTATGACCTAAAACTACTTCTAGTAATTTTACAACTTATTTTTAAAACATGGCCTAAACAATGGGCCCAAAAATAAAGTCTAATCTTATGTCTTTACATGTCTCTTGTTATTGGGCCTTTGATTGGACTTGGGCATTGAGGTGCATGTGGGCCATGGAATGGGCCTTGACGTTGGCCCAAGCTATAAGCCTTGTTGGGATCACATCATTTCCTCCCTCTTGAAGAGGATCTGACCTTAGATTAAAAGGATTCTTTAAGGCTTACAACAATTGAAGTTGGGTTCCACCAGGATAAAAAATATATCTACAATAGTCATCAAACATTATTTCATTGAAATCATAGAGACCATGCAAAATATATTGATATGAGAGGTATGAAGACGGGCCTTTAAATTTGTGAAAATGTGATATATGGCCCACTTCACAAGAGAAATGTCTCACACTTTGACATAAGTGTGTTGTGACAAAATATGTAGAGGAGTGTAAAATAATGGAATGCGATGGATTACAAAATGTTTGAGAGGGAAACAAGATAAATGAATTTATGGAAAAGGAGGAAGAGTTTAAAGATGGGATTACTCCCTTTGGAAATTGGGTCTTCATGAAAAAGAGTGTAGAAGGATTGAAAACTACTTCCCTAACCACAATTTCCCTTTGTGCTTCTGAATTTCTCTTAAACTCTATCACCTGAGATTTTCGTTCAAACTCTCTCTCATGTCTTAATTTCTCTCTTTCTTCAAATTCTTTTCTCTCATTCTATTCTTTGGCTTTTCTTATATTCTCCTCTTTTTCCTTTTCTTTTTCATCTATTTTCTTCTTAATATTTTTCTCATAATCCTCTCGCTCTCTTATCTTTTCCAAAGCTCGAAGCTTTCTCAAGTTTGGATTTTTCTCTTTGCTTTTGTTGTGCTCTCTTGTATTTTTCTATACTTGTAATCATATTATCAGCACATCTTTGAATTTCTCTTTCTTTTTTCTTACTCAAGAGCAAGTCAAGTTGATCTTTAAAATCTCTTTCTGGACGAGAAAACTTCTTTAGATTTTGAATGAATTCATCTCCTATATCAATGAAGTTTTCTAGCCTAGACTACTGCTCTCGAGTGATCCTAAATGAAGAGGGAACAAAATGCTTCCACATGCATGCTTTCATTTCATAAAAGGTATTAATGCATGATGCTCTTCCCTTTTCCACTCTAACTTGTCTCTTTTGCCACCACTCATATGCACGCCCTACAAACCTATAATTGACATGTCTAAGAATATCAAACTGACTATATTTACGAAATAATGGTTGCACCAACTTCTCAATATCACACATCCAATGTATATATGATATTAGTCCTATATCCTCCCTAAAGAATGGAATGTCACTATGAAATGTATAATGCAACTCATCACTATCATGCTTATGCAACCTAGGGTTATATGTAGAATATGTACTCATGGTGATTGAATGAACTTATGAACTTGGATAAAAGTGTGGAAGAGGAAATCAATCACAAGTGGACCTCCAGGTTAGGCGAGGTGAGTCTTTAAGACTATTTAAATACCAAGGCCAGTCCTTGCCAAGATACATGTGCAAAAGGTTTCACGGATCACACAATTGTCTAAGTGCTAAGTAAATAGAATCACTTGAGTCATTAAGCACAAAACAAGCAAACAAGACTCAAAGAAAGGAAAAAGAGTAACACTAAAAATGGAACCCTAAATGATAAAACTTTTAGAGACTTTGGGCTCACAAATCAAGCCACTATGCAACGTGAACACATGAATCTAAACTATGCAGCCTAAAGGTAAGGTGAGAAAGCACTTAAAACTTTCAACACACTCACCACTAAAACGATGCACTATGGAAGATTGAAAAGGTTCTACTTAGGAGATGAGATTGAACACCTTTGGCTCCCCAAGACACCTAAGTAGGCCACAATTACAATGAATAAGAAACATGCAATGGTTACAAGCCACTTATGACTGAAAATTCTGTGATCCACTCCCCTCCTTCCACTACAATTTTTTTTATTAGCGGTGTAATTTTAGCATTTATATTAAATCGCTAAAAAATAAGAATGTTTCTGTCAATTATTTTACCCGTCGAAAATTTTACATTAGTTAAATTTTTTTATTTTAATTATTAGGTGTGAGGTTACTCGAGTGACTTTGCTTCTGGAATGTCTTTCAAATAGGTTTGGGAATTTCGACGAGGGGATGCGATCTCTTATCGCTCAATATTGCAAACAATGATTTCTTATCAAACCAAAATTCAAATTGGCCGTATAGTACTTATTGCACAACAATTCAGTGCTTTGTAATTGTTTTCATGTTTTCCTCTTTTGACATTTTTCATTCTTCTTTTCTTCTGATATTTTGTTTTCTCTAGTTTTTAATTTTCAGGGTTGTTCTCGTCTTCTTCGTTTGCTTCTTTATTCTCGCTCTCAAATTTCACTTACAATTTTCGTTTTTAGATTTCATACAATTATCAATATTAATTTTGATCTCTTTTCCGGTCTCCTTTTTTCTTGAAGCAGTGAGGTCTTTCTTCTTCTCAGTAAAACGGTAGGAGTATTTTTCAATCAAACTTTGATTTATAGGTTGTAACTTGTTATTTTATTTTAACCATTATTAGGTGTAGTTGTGATTAAAATGAAAGAGTTCTTTAAGTATAATTTATGCTAGAAGATACTCCTCACACTTTAGGAGAAAATTTTCTGTTTATTATATTTTTCTCTTATTCTGTTGTTTGATATAGTTACTATTATTTTCAATATTATTTGGTTCAATTTTGATTTCTGGTATAGATAATATTTTTGAAAAGTATACGTGTGATGAGTTCAAATTTTTGCCCTCATTTAATATTTAAATTTGGGGATTTAATTGAATTTTCTGTGCTTAAAGATTGATTTAATTAGGATTTGTGATTATTGGATTTATTGAGTAAGTTTGGTAAAAG
>Ga0214544_1010834_pt1 | contig 13103 bp, 5 predicted proteins | sample CNSS3metaG_FD_160074 | JGI IMG/M metagenome (GOLD analysis project Ga0214544, IMG submission 160074) | Root nodule microbial communities from cowpea collected in UCLA plant growth center, Los Angeles, California, USA - CNSS3 | ecosystem: Host-associated > Plants > Roots > Nodule | place: USA...
ATTTTAGTTTTTAATTAATTAATTTCAAATATATTTTTTCCTTAAGCACACCGACAAAAATAATAATATATTTTGTTGAAAGTTAGAAATAAATGTGGTTTTAAAAGGAAGAAGAAATTTGCTTTGATATGTTTAAATCTATAGGTCCCACGTGCTATCACTAAATAAAAATAAAAGGCTAAAATATTTTTTTTATCCCAATTTTTTTGTCAAATAAGTCCTAATTTTGGTTTTGTGTTCAAATAGATTTTAATTGTTGTCAATTTTGTTCAATGGGGTCATTTTTTGCTAACACCATTTAAATCATTAAGGACCATGAACAATGACTGTTACGTGTCACTTTGTGATTTTTTTGAATTTTTTATTTTTTTTATTTTTTTTTAAATGCCCACATTTCAATCAGCAACTATCACGTGTCAAAGTCAATGTTCTATATTCAATTTGGTCCCTATATTTATTGTTTTTGTTCAATTTAGTCCTAATTTTTGTTAACATGAACCAATTTGGTCCCTCTCCAAATTGAAATCAAATTTAATTTTTATATTAAAATTCACATTTTTTATTAAATATTTTTATATAATATATTAAAATTCACATCATTATAACTTTGATATAAAAAATAAATTTGGTCACATCTTCGATAGGAACAAAATTGGGACTAAATTGAACAAAAATAATAAATATAGGAATCAAATTAAATATAGAACATTGATTTTGACACGAAACACGCCATTGGATTGACATGTGGACATTTACAAAAATAAAAAATAAAAATATAAAAGATCTAAACGGTGTTAGCAAAAAAGATCTAATTGAAAAAAAATTGACAAAAATTGTACCTATTTAAACACAAAACCAAAATTAGAACTTATTTAACCAAATTTAACAAAAATTGAGACAAAAAGATATTTTAACCATAATAAAACCGTGTTAAAATGTGTCAAAATTTTGTGTTAAAACATGAAGGAACGAAGAATATCAATTCAAGAAGTTGCTCAGAGATGTTTAATTATGTGGTCCACGCGCTTTCACTAAATACTAACTGCATATCAAACAACCATTTAATACTAACTGCATATCAGTACATAGTTTCTAATTTATGTTATTATTAGATTCTTTAATATAAGTAGAGTGCATTAATTGCAATAATTAATGTTTTTAAACTTATACTCATCCGTTTAAATTATTAATTTAACTTATATTTATCCCGTTTAAATTATTAAAATATTCATAATTTTTTAACTATCCTAAAGAATATATATTCAAATACCCTTATTTTTCTTTATCTTTGTGCAATTATATTCAAATTGTATATTATTAATTATGGTCAATTAAATAGATCTATTTTTCATATTTGAATACTTTTACTCCTTTCTGATATTTTATTTGTTGTGTTTTTTTTTTCAAAAATGAAAATATTTAACTCACAATTTCAAATGTTCAATTATATAAACCTTTTATTTAGTAGGTAATATAAAAAACTTATTTTTTTATTATCTTCAATCCTTAATTTTCATTTCTCATTAAGAACTTTTTTTTTCTTAAACATTTTTCATTATCTCTTACCGGTTTGACTACTATGATATCTTAAAGTTGCTTTGTTTTAGATTTTCAAGGTGTCTTTCATCTTATAAGACCTTTAATTATATATACACTTGTTTTCGTTTGAACATTATCATTTAATGGTGTATCAAATTGCTTTTAAGACACACATTTTATCATTTTTACTTATTTTTAATATTTTTATTTGTTGTTTATTTCTATCATATAGACTAATTGTTTGATGATTTTTTATATAATTTCTTTTATTTTCTATCTCATGTAATAAGTTTAATTTTATCACCACAATTATATAAAATTATTTTATTTACTATAATATAATAACTTAATGTTAATAACTTAATCTTGTTTCTCACTATCCAACATAAGTTGAAGTTAAAAAGATGAAAGATCTATGTTAAATTTCAATTATTATTAGTTTAATATTTGTTCTTTGTGGAATTTCATTCAAATGATGTATTATAATTTTTATTAGTGTATAAAAAAGATTTAATTAGAATTTAGAGAAAGTAAGGAGAGAGACATTTAAAATATTGTTAAACTTAGATACTTATTTGTTTTTTATATAATTTTGTAAAAGTATTTGTTACTTTTATCAACTTTGTTTCATTTATCGCAAACTTAATAAATATTTCGGTAAATATTTTGGTTCTGAGAAAATTTTATTTGGTATTCTAAATGGAAATGTATACAATTATAATTTATTGATAAATATTTGATATTAAAAAAACAAGAATACATCCTTTTTTATATTGAATATTAGATAATATAATGTATCCTTTACTATGATTTTTTTATTTTTGTTTATAAAAAATAATTAATTGATATGCAATTAGTAAGGAATCGGTACGGACATAGATATAAATGTATACTTGTTACCTGGTGATGATGAGGATGAGATAAAAATGTTATATCCATTGAATATGGGTATGAGGATGAATGAAGATGAATTCTTTCTTTGAACATGGGTATGAGATACTGAAACTCATTCCCGCTCTCCCATTGTTATCCTTAGTTTAACTGTTAAAGTAATTATCCTTTGAATGACATGTCAAATAATTACACACAATATATATCAATCACAAAAGTTAGTTTTATCATTAATTACTCTTTTGTTATTATGCCATTTTCAATCAATTGACATATACATATTTATTTTTATGAGAACCTAGAAAATGGCTTGAGAGGACTGATGATTTTTTTATAAAAAGAGAAAACTATAATATTTTAATAATAAAAGGTTAAGTTATATAAAGATTTCTAAGGGTTGAATTTCATTTTGTATAAAATCACTATCTCTCTAAATCATATATCTATAAACCACTTTTTTGTAGGATGAAGATGAAGATTGCTTGGACATGAGGACTCACAAAATGCAGAAATAAATTTAATATTTTTCTTAAATATGAGTTGTAATTTCTTTTGAATTTCAAAGTATATTAGGTGACATTGCATTAGCTTTTAATGTTTTCAGTTGTACAATCATGATTTCACATATACATTATCGTATTTGCATATTTACTTTTATTACCAAATGTTATGACTTTTACTTATGGTTTCTCCAATTACAAAACTTATGAATATGAATTTAATTGTCTATTATCTTATTTATTTCATAATTTAAAATAAATAAGTTTTTTAATAATTTATATGACTGGTTATATTTTTATCTTGCTCAAAATAAATTGGAAGAATAAAAAACTAATTATTTTTTATAAATGCTATAACTTTAGTCCAAAATAATAAGTCACATTCAAAAAAAAAAAGTGTTCCCTAAATATACAACTTATAAGAATAAATCACATTTTTAAAAATGTTGCTTAAAAACTATCAAAAGAAAAGGTAGCATATAAAATGTGTTGCTTAAAGAATAGCCAACATTTAAAATGTATTACCAAAAGAATTGGCAATGTCTAAAATGTGTTGCCTAAAAAATATGCAATGTTTGAAATATGCTGCCTAAAACTATGAATAAATCGTTGCCTATACACTCATAAAAAAGTGTTGTCTATTGTACTTGTCTAAGACAACGATTTTCAAAACATTGGTGGCCTTAGAAAAAAAAATTGTTGCCTTTGAGCAATGGCCACGACTGGAAACTCCACGGTTGAAAAATCGTTGCCAAATCGTTGCGTAAACTTAAGGCCACAAATATATTGCTTTTGGGCTGTTGTCTAAACTAAAAAATGGTGTAGTGAGTAAGTCATTTTTCTACCCTTTTCTTAGGTCAAATTTGTTTTCTTCCTTGCATGCAATCTTCTTCTATTGCATGTGTCATCTAAATCATTAATGTGAGTCTCTACTAATCAATGATCATAATGATATGGTGTGATCATGTTTGTGAAGTTTCTGTGTGTAAATAGAGCATCTTGTGGGGTTGAAGGCATTTTGGTTTTTAGAGCACCTTTGAGAACAAAGGTAGTTTAATCAAGGTAAGGGAAACTAATCTTAATCTTTGCACGCTTGAATTCCATTGTTTGATTTGGTTGTTTAGTTCTCTATGTGTTGATGGTCAAATTAGTATATTAGTTCGGATTGATCTTGGCTGAATTAGGTGAGAAATTGTATGATAATGTGAAATTGTGTTGATTGATATAAGGATATATGATATGAATTTGGGGTTTATCTGTAGCGGTGTATCCTTAGTTCAAATGGGTCATTTTTATCAAATTGGTGTTGTTTATGACTTGTTCGTTGAAGGAAAACTCCCATTTGAGCTAAAGATACCACTAATTATGTAGATTTATGTGTCTGCGTTATTAAGACTCGTTAGACGAGTGAACCGCTCGCTAAGCGAGTGCAAAAATTGATTTATGGTAGAGAGGGTAGGGAGGCTTTCTCGTTGAGCAAGTAATCCTCTCGCCAGGCAAGTTGGGTTTTCTTGCTTTGAATCATCCAAAAAAAATTAGGATTTCGCTTCATTAACCGTTGAATTGAGCTGAAATTTTGACAGCTAGTTCTTGACACATGAATCTTCACTTTGACGTTGGGATCTTTGGCTTGAAGTTTGTTGTTAGAAAAGGCAGTCACTTAAGATTGTTCTATTTTAAGTTTCTCTTTTTGTGAAGAGTATTTTTACTTGATGCGTTGGTGGGTTGTTATGCAATTATTTTGTTATTTTGGTTTGATTTTGGAATAAAAAAAAAGTATATTATGAATGATAGATGTGTGTGTCTTGAAATGTAAAGTGTAAAGCATGATAATGTGATAATATATATATATATATATATATATATATATATATATATTGTGGATATGTGACATGAATGTGAAGGAATTGTTGAGAAGATTATATTCTACGGAACTGTAATGCTATCATGAGTATGAAAGTGGAGGCATGGAATGGAACAACGGAAATTATTGAATTTTTTGGTTGTTTGAGGGTTGTGCTTCTAAGGAAGAAGTGCAAACCCTTGCTAGTGTTATGAATTGACTACAAATATGTGTTGGTTATAAGTTATCCTATACTCTACGAAACTTATAAACTCACATAGAGTGTTGTAGTCTAGGTGCAGAGAGTTGAAGGAGGTTTTTATGGAGAGATTAGGGGTGAGACCCCTTGTCTGGGGATGCCATAAGTTAACTTAAGCTGTTAAGGGAAATTTGATTGGTTTGTTAGGCTAAGTGGAGTCAGAGTTGTTTGTGCAATTCAATAAGAGGTTTTATGACAGGTGCAAGGCTTCTTGTGTCAAAGTCAATACATAAATCTGGATATTGAGTCTCGAATACATGTGTCTATGCTTCTTTTATTAAATCTTATTTGTTGAACTGAATGCACGACTAGTTTAAATGTTTGCAGGTTATTTGCTCAGGGTGTGATATTGATTCTAAAATGTTCAAAATTATAATTAACGTACCTTTTCTTTTGATTTTGAATTAGATAGAATAACTTCTTTAGATAAATTTTATTACCTTTTCTTTTGATTTTGAATTAGATAGAATAACTTCTTTAGATAAACTTTGAATAAAAGGACTCTTTTTACATCTTGGATATATTTAATAATGTCTCATGTTTGTTTGGTCACTTTTGCTTAATATCTATGATGTATGCAACCTATGAAAGAATTTCTCTCTATTTTTAGGGTGTTACAATTTCGATAAAAAATAAAAAAGAGAAACTTTTATAAATATTTATAAAGAAGTTATAAAAAATTATGAATACAAAATATTATTTTAAAAAAGAATGGTTTTGTAGATGTATATGTTATAATTACATATAATTTACTTTTTGTTATTATTATAAGCATACAATGAAAATACTTTTAATATATTTATATATATATATATATATATATATATATATATATATATATATATATATATATATATATATATATATATAATATAAAAATGATAAAATTAATATGTATTAATTATTCTTTAGCCACGCATTTTTTCAATTTTTTATTGTTTTGGTTTTTTAATGGGGATGTGTGATGTATTTATTGTTGAACTATTTCTTTAAAAGCGTTACTTATCGCAATTAATTCACTCTATTTATATTAAAGGGTTTAATAATAACAAAAACTAACAACTTTGTATTCATATGCAGCTGATATTAAATGGTTTAAATGGAAATTTGTATTCAATATTTGAAAGCGTGTGGGACCTACAGTTTTAAGATTATACTATAATTACTTGTACAGTACCCAGTTTGGGATTTTGGTATAATTACTCGTATAGTATCCAATTTAGGGCTAGTGTGTCAAATAGGTACCCGATTTAAAAAAGTGTCAATTGCGTCTCTAAATTAGTTTATGTGCATCAATTGAGTCCATTTATGTTGACGTTGTTATAAAGGTTAACGTTGACTAATATTGGTTGGTTTGTGAATTAAATTTCGTACACGTGAAGAATTTATACTAATGACGTGGATATAGGATATGTTGGCTGGTAATGAAAAATTAAAATACAAATGCACGAGAAGAAGAAAAATAAAATTGGGGAAAGTTGTCGAAGTGGAGACGAAGTGGAGGAAGAACTGACGTGATCAGTGGTTTTGCTGGGACTGGGATCTGAAATCAAAGTTCGAAGGCGACATTGAGAGCGACTTGCGGGCCATCGTTCACGAAAGGTTGGTATTCGCTTTGTTTGTGATTTACTGATTAGGGTTTTATGGTAGAGGTTAAATTTTGAACTGGTGTTGATTTATGTGTTTAGGCGCGCTGTATTTTATGTTTTTGTAGTTTCAATGTTTTGTATTTTGTAATGTTTGAGTCAGTATTACTTTATTAGTTTGTCCCCCATTATATGTGACGATGACGATGTGGTGTGGTCCCTCTTTCTTAATTGTTATCGGTGTCTTGGTGTCTTGGTGGTATGGAATGTAAATTGTGGGTTACTGTTTGGGTTTTTTTATATTTGGCAGGGATATAGAGTTAGGCATATAATAGTTAACATGGACGACGAAAATTTTGAAGTGGTGTATCACCATGGGGGAAGAATTGTCAATGATGGGTCACTGAAATACGTGGGAGATAGTAGTACTTTATTTTGTGACCTTGGCAGATGGAGTTTCTTTGAGATAATGTCTATTTTGAGGGAGATGGGGGTATGTGAATGTGAAGGAATTATGGTATTCAGTAGGTGGGGGTTTTGTGTTGGAAGGAAGGTTGGAGTTGCTCAATGATGATAGAGGTGTATGTCATATGGTGAACATAGCCACTCTGAATGGTCAAGTGCACCTTTATGTGGTACACTTTGTCTGTGAACCTCAAGTAGTTCATATGATAGAGGACCAACCTGCTGTGGAGGGGGATGGTCAGCAAGAAGCAGTTGTGGGGGCTGAGAATGGGGGAAATGATAATGTGGATGGGGATGCTTTGGAAGAAGTGGCTGTTGAGATTGACAATGAATCACCCAATAATGTGGATGGGGTTACTGGGGAAGAGGTTGTTGTTGAGGTTGGTATAGAGGCACATGATAATGTGAATGGTGTGGTTAATGAACAAGTTTCTGTTCAGGGTGAGGAGGACTTAGTTGATAATTGTGAGGCTTACAAAGACTCTGGTGTTGAGTGTGAGATTGAGGCTGAACATGTTGTTGGGGATGGTGAGGAGGAAGTTGGTGGAGAAGACCCTATTATTGAATGCGAAATTTAGGTTGAAGACATTGTTGGGGCCAAGTGGGAGTACTCAAACAAAGTCACAAGATACAAATGTGTATGTCAGAGGATTTCTGATAATGAGTGGGAGTTTGAAACATTAGATAATGATGACTATAGTGATACAACAGATGACGATAGAGACAACTATGGTCACTTTGGGATTTTTTTTCAATGCCTAAAAATATGGAGGACTACAAGTGGGAAGTTGGAACCTATTTTGCTGAAAAGGAAGAATTTACGGAGGCACTGAGAACTTATGGTGTGCATGGTAGTAGGAAACTTAAAATATTTAGAAATGATAAAAGAAGAATTTGTGTGAAGTGTTTGGGTGGCAAAGTTAAAATGCATTATTGTTTTAAGAAATGAAATTAATATAAAACTTATATAAAAAGATAATGAGTAATTTGTAGTATATTAATTAGTTAAAAATATAAATTATTAAAACTGTGTTGTCTTGTTAAAATGCGTGTATAGTTACTTTTAAGGTTGAATAAATTCTTTTAATTTGAAATATAATTAGGAGTAAAATATAAAAGAAATATATATATATATATATATATATATATATATATATAATAAATAAATTTATTTATATATTTTAATAAATATTATTTTAATTATTCTTATTGGAAAGGTACACAGTATAGAAAATAGTAAATAGATTTTAATATATTGTGTTGTTAAAATAAATTAGCTAGTAATTTGTAATGCATTATACATATACAATTACTTTAAATACATGATAAATTTATGTAATTTGTTTAATTTTAATTTTAATATATATATATATATATATATATATATATATATATATATATATATATATATAACAAAAAGAAGAAGAAAAATATATGATGAATAGAGATGATTTATGATACGTTACAATTATATTGTTGAAATAAATTCGTGGTTTGGTTATGTGTTCTTCTTATGTTTGTTTTTAATATGAGTATTGATTAATCTATTACATATTAAGAAAAGATGATACTACCAAAATTATTACATTATCCATTTTCTTTTATTGACACGTGTCATAAAAATTAGTTTTTTCGTCGTTTTAAAATTCTAGTACAAAAAGACCCGGGTTCAAATCCTACAAAAGTCAATTTGCTTTTATTTTTTCATTATTTATGATTTCAACTATAATATTAATTATAAATAATATTATTATTTGTAATATTTTTATAAGTATTAGTATTTCTAATTATTAATAATATTATTATTATAAATATTATTTTTAGTGATATTAGTAAAATTATAACAAATATTAGTATAATAATAATAATAATAATAATTGTTATTACTATATGTTACTATTATATATTATTACTATTAGTATTATTAACATTATTAGTAGTAAAGTTATTACTCTTCTTTGTAATATATAATATTATTACTATTATATATTTTTGTTAGTAATTAGTGATAAATTATTTTTTGTCTTAAACTTAAAAAAAAAGGTATATTGATAAATATATGATTAGTTTAAAATTTCACTCCAACATTTCATTGTTGATGTTCATACCCATTAAAATTTGAAGGATTTGTCGACAATTATTAAATTATGTCAATCTTTGACAAAAACAAACAAATTAAAGATATTTTACTTGATTGGTAGTCTAATTCATTTTATTTAACTCTTAATGTTTCATTTTCTAGAACGAATATTATCAAAACAAAATTCAGAATAAGATGAAAAATAAATTTATTGAACACAATATGGTTATTTACATTCAAAAAGGAATAACTATAGATTTTTCTTCCGAATAAATTATTGATGAGTTCAAAATTTTTTATTATAAATTATTTTGGCTCCTCTAAAATTATTGGTTAAGATCCGTCACGGATTATTATTATCAACTATAATTAATAATCATTATTACTATCAACTATAAGTATTATTATCATTATTATTAATTATAATTATTTCTATTATTATATTACTAATATTATTGTATTACTATTATTATTATTATTATTATTATTATTATTATTATTATTGTTAGATACATATTTTACTTTTACTTACTGTGTAGGAATCATGTTTCAATTACTTGTCATTTTTATTTGTTTTGTTATTCATTTATCTTTACATTTGAACAATTATTTCAATTTAAAATAATAGTTACTAATAAAATAATAAAACTGAAAAATATTTTTTTATTATAAATAATTATTTAAAGTTAAAATATAATAATTAAGAGGATAAAGTTGATAAAATAAAAAGGATACCAAAGATGTTTATCTCTTTATATATGTAGTTGTATTAATATTATTAGTATTAGTAGTAGTATTGGTATTATTTTTTTTATCACTACGCGATATTATTATAGTGATATTATTATCATTATTATTATTATTATTATTATTGTTGTTGTTGTTGTTGTTGTTGTTGTTGTTGTTGGACACATATTTTACTTTTATTTACTACGGGATCATATTTTAAGTACTTGCTCTTTGTATTTGTTTTGTTATTCATTTTATCTCTATATCTTGGTATTTTTTTGAATGAAAAAAAAAATAGTTACTAAAATTAGTAGAATAATAAAACTGACAATTTTTTTTTTTATTATGAATAATTATTTAAATTTAATAAATAATAATTAAGAGGATAAAATTGTAAAAACAAAAAAAGGACATAAAAAATGTGTATCTCTTTATATATTTAGTTAGTGTATTATTATTATTATTATTATTATTATTATTATTATTAGCACTATGAGATATTATTATAATGGTATTATTATTATTATTATCACTACAAGATATTATTATAATGGTATTATTATTTGTTTTGTTATTCATTTGTCTTTATATTTGAACAATTATTTTAATTTAAAAAATTAGTTACTAAAATTAGTAAAATAATAAAACTGAAAAATATTTTTTTATTATAAATAATTATTTAAATTTAAAATATAATAATTAAGAGGATAAAATTGATAAAATTAAAAGGACACCAAAGATGTTTATCTCTTTATATATATGTAGTTGTATTAATATTAATAATATTATTATTAGTAATAGTATTAGTATTAAATATATTTAATTTTTAGCAACATTAAAATATACTTATTTTATTATTTAATTACTATTTTATTTTTTATTGGTGAGTTTTAAATAAAATATTATACACACAAGTACAATATTTATGAGTATTTTTATCCTTTAAATAAAATAAAATTGCATTAATGGTTATTAGGTTAGATTTTATTTAATATCACACTTAATTATATACTTTTGTAGGATTTAATACATATTAATTATCCTTAACAAGTGTCAGGTACTCTGGTTAACAAGAACCTAACAAATATGAGGTTATTTTATTTTTTATTGGTGAGTTTTAAATAAAATATTATACACACAAGTACAATATTTATGAGTATTTTTATCCTTTAAATAAAATAAAATTGCATTAATGGTTATTAGGTTAGATTTTATTTAATATCACACTTAACTATATATTTTTTAGGATTCAATACATATTAATTATCCTTAACCAGTGTCAGGTACTGGTTAGCAAGAACCTTATGTTTGTCACTCTTTTACAAATACTTCGATACATTTATCTCTTTTCTCATCCTTAAATAACCTGTCCAAAAAATATTGATATTTGTGAAAGTTAAAATTATAAATTCTAACGATTATAAATCTATCACACATGAAATTTTCAACAGTTAAAATAATTGTCATAATTATACATATAAAAAATGGTTTATGACAAATATTTTAATTGTTAGAATTATTGTCAGAAAAGAAAAAATAATAGCAGTTAAAAATTGTTACACAATGTAAATTAATTTGATAATATTTTATTATATTTTAACAATAAAAAGTCGCTAAAAATATATCAAAGGTAAACTACCACCACAAAATATATATATTTTTTGACGGTGTACAAATTACACAGAAGGATACTATTCCATCTTTGTTCTTGTCCCAAAATATTCAAATAAATCTTTATTATGATTTTTTTTATGTTTTGCTCTCGTATTATATCCAACTCTTTCTCACAATAAAGGTGGTTGCAAATTTTAATCTGATTGCAAATTCTAATCAGTAATACATGCCAAGCTAATAAAAGAAACATAAGACATATTAAACTTTTGATTTTAAAACTACCAAATATAAAATTTTGAAGTGGAATTGATAATAAATGATAAAAAAATATATAATGGACAAAATATCTTTTATTATAAAAACCAAAAATGTGATTATTGAGCGGAAGCTACCTTGAGCATAAGCTTCTTAATTCCCAGAACAAAACCAACATCACTATTTCCAATCCCAGCAGCAAATTCACCAAATGCTCCCGCAATACATGTTTGAGAATCAGTACATAAGAGAATCAATACACTAGATCATAAGGTAATGTTTTTCTAATTATACAGAATGTTAGAGGAAGAGGTGATAATTAAAAAAGAGAACTCAAACTTTTTTACTTCAAAATGTCAAGTACAATAGGGCATTTATAGGAGATAATAGAAAAATCTAGACTCATTTCTAAGAACTTCTCTAATTAAAACTCCACTATAAAATTTTCTACGACCTTTACTGGTTAAGACATTCTAGAATTTCTAGACTTTATTAGGAAAACTCAAAAAACTTCTAAATATTTCTATTATTTCAAATTACAATAACACTAAACAAAGTCTTGGAAGCAAAAAATTTTTGCACTTCAAACTTTCTTCTTGTGATGTTTTGCTCAATCATTGTGTATTTGATTGGTTTTAGTTATCATGATTTTGACCAGATTTTCCTTTTGGATGAGTCTTAATTCTCTATTCATTTTCCAGGAAAAAAAATTCTCTAAATTAAATCTTCTGAAATTTGTTAGTCTCGATTAATTATGGCTTTTATGTAATCTTTCAGTTTATTGTTCTATTATCCAAGTGGCTACTTATAGTTGGTACAAAGTAATTTGTGTAGGTATCTTATAACGATAATGCAATGTAGAGGACTTAAATACCAATCGGAGTATAAGAAAGATGATGTTTTATATTTGTTCTTATCCAAGACCATATCCTCATATGAACCATATATATATATATATATATATATATATATATATATATATATATATATATATATATATATATTTTTTCTTCATCTACCTTTTTTTTTTCGAGAAAGAATGATATTTCTTTGCTTCCATCATATACTCTATATGATAGCTATCCACATTCCTTAAATGTTATTTCCTTTTTTATTTAATTCCATTAAGTGAAAGTGATTAAAATTTGATTCCATTTGAGTGTTGTATTTTACTTTTGTTCTTTCCTTTTTTTCTAATGTGAAATGTATGATTTATTTTTCTTAAAATTTTCTACAAGAGTATGAAAGTTTGACAAATACCTTACTCCCACCTCTTTTCTTTATCTGAATATCAATATCTCTCTAATATTTTGCACTGTTTTATCTCTGAAGTTTCATATAT